>Ga0208823_1000148_pt1 | contig 59260 bp, 62 predicted proteins | sample AD_UKC075_MetaG_FD_184440 | JGI IMG/M metagenome (GOLD analysis project Ga0208823, IMG submission 184440) | Active sludge microbial communities of municipal wastewater-treating anaerobic digesters from USA - AD_UKC075_MetaG (SPAdes) (version 2) | ecosystem: Engineered > Bioreactor > Anaerobic >...
TTTCTCGTGAGGAATACGAAATCGAACGGTGACATTGTCCAGCTTGATTACGGTCTCGTCCATAGTTCAAAGGCGATAAGCGAGCTGATCGGCTCTTTTGGTGAACACGATCCAGCCTGTCAGCAAAGTGATGAGTGAGAAAAGAGTTGCTTTGATGATCAGGGCAGCATCGGGAATCTGGTTGGCGTAGATCGGTTCGCGGAAAATATCGATCAATGTGATGAAAGGATTCAAGAGAAGCAATTGATGCAGCTCAGCTGGAAAGATCGAAGGCGGATACATGATCGGCGTCAAAAAGAACAATGCCTGAATGAAGACTTGATAGATATCCACCGTATCGGTGAAGAACACGGCGGCTGTCGATAACAGCAGGGCAAATCCGAGCACGAAGATGGTCAGAATGCCGATGCTGACGGGCAGGAACAACCAGGTCCAAGTAATAGGGTGGCCAAGAAAAATGATGATGATGACCAATGAGCTGATGGAAATGACCAGGTTGATGAGCCCATTCCCGGTTGCCGCTACGATATAGGTGGCTCTCGGAATATAGATCCTATTCAACAGACCGCCGCCATACGCCATGGTGCTCATGGCGTACTGAGCGGTTTGTGTGATAAAATTCCAAGCCAACAAGCCACTTAGGATGTAAACGGCATAATTGGGCAACGATGATTTGAACATCGTGCCGAAAGCGATGGTCAAAACGATCGTCTGCAGCAAAGGATTGAGCAACATCCAGAAAATACCCAACACAGAACGCTTGTAGCGGTTCTTGAGAATATTTTCCACCAACAGGACGATCAGATCGCGATATCGAATGAGTTGAATGAACTCGTCGATGACTGGAGGTGGCCTGTTGGCCGAGTCGTATTCGAGCATTGGTTGAAAATGGATACCCGTATTCAGATGATTTTGCCGATAGCCGCATCGACATTCGCGGGCGCATTCTATTTCAGCGCGCGTTTGGTCAGTGCCGCTGCCCCATTGCGTCTTCTCGATCGTCCCAACACCCGTTCTCTGCACCAACAACCCATTCCAAGGACAGGCGGGCTGGCGCTATTGGCGGGAATGGCGATCGGGATGTTGCTGATGACATTGACGGCCATTGCTTTACCAGTTTGGATGATAGGATTCATTCTGGCTGGTTTAACCCCGCTGATATGGGTTTCATTCCTGGATGATTATCGGGGGGTGGCCGCTAGGTGGCGTATCTTAATCCATTCACTGGGGGCTGTCAGCTTACTGGCAGCCGGGCTCGCCCCGGATCGTTTCGAACTGCCCGGCCTGTCTGCGCCCCTGCCCTTGGAAGTCAGCATCGTGCTGACATGGCTGTTCGTGGTCTGGATGATCAATCTTTACAACTTCATGGATGGGATGGACGGTTTCGCCGGCGGGATGGCGGTGGTCGGTTTCCTGGCGCTGGCAGCCCTGGGATGGGCCGATGCCGGATTCGCCCTGTTCTGTGTGATCGTCGCAGCCGCCAGCGCCGGGTTTCTGACGCATAACTTTCCGCCGGCTAGGATCTTTCTCGGCGACACCGGCTCGACCGCGTTGGGTTTTCTGGCGGCGGCCTGCAGCCTGTGGGGGGATCGAGCGGGCTTGTTTCCGTTATGGGCGGCGCTGTTGGTATTTTCGCCGTTCATCGTCGATGCCACCGTGACCTTGGCGCGTCGCCTGCTGCGCGGTGAGAAGGTTTGGGAGGCGCACCGCAGCCATTGCTACCAGCGCCTGGTGCTGCTTGGCTGGGGGCATCGCCGCACCGTGCTGGTGGAATACGCGCTGATGCTGGCCTGCGCCGGGTCGGCCATATGGGCGGTCCGCCAGTCATCGGGCGGTCAGCTGGCGTTGGCTATCCTCTGGCTGTCGATTTACAGCATCCTGATATGGGGAGTAGGGTGGCTGGAACGCCGTCAAGCGACCTTATCCACTGCATAAAAATATCCCGTAATGCTTGAGCGATTTCTCCATTTGCCCACTGCTGTCCGCCGTTTCCTCCTGATTCTGGGCGACGCGCTTGCCGTGCTGGTCGCGGTATGGGCTTCGTTCGCCATCCGCCTCGGCGAGTGGTGGCCGGATATGTTGCAGGATGTGGTCTGGCTATTCCCTTTGGCGGTGGTCGTCTTCATCATCACCTTTGCCGCCTTTGGGTTGTACCGATCTATCCTGCGTTATGCCGACGAGAGCCTGTTCTTCACCATTGTGCAGGGGGCAAGCGTTGGCATTCTGCTGATGATGGCGGTTTGGGTGTTCTGGCAGGAAGGCATCGTGCCGCGCTCGTCTTGGCTGATTTGCTGGCTGGTGCTGGTCGGGCTGGTCGGCGGAGGTCGCCTGTTGCTGCGCCGCTATCTGCGGCGGCGCTTTCACCGGGCAGGCGCGCCCGTGATCGTTTACGGCGCGGGCGAGGCCGGCGCTCAGCTGGTGCACGCCCTGCGCTACGGCTCCGAGTTCAACCCGGTGGTGTTCGTCGACGACAACTCACAGCTTTGGGGCAGCGTAGTGCTCGGGCTCAAAGTGCGGGCGCCATTCAAGCTGCCTCGGCTGGTGATGCATCACGAGGCCAGGCTGATCTTGCTGGCGCTGCCCTCGGCTTCGCACCAGCGCCGCCGGGATATTCTGGAGACGCTGGCCCGATTGCCGGTGCGGGTCATGGATTTGCCGAGCCTGGCGGATTTGACCAGTGGCGCTCGGCGGATCGACGAATTTCGCGAAGTCGGGGTCGAGGATATCCTCGGTCGCGATTCGGTTCAGCCCAACGCGGCCTTGCTGCAGGCGCGGGTGCGGGGCAAGACCGTGATGGTCACCGGCGCGGGTGGCTCGATCGGCTCCGAGCTGTGCCGTCAGATTCTGCCGTTGCGGCCACGCCGGCTGGTGCTGTTCGAGCGCTCGGAATACGCGCTGTACGCCATCGAACAGGAGCTGCGGGCGATGCTGGCCAACATGGAAACGTCTCGTTCTCCCGCTGGGCGGACCGTGCCGGTCGGCGAGGCGGGCATCGAACTGATTCCGCTATTGGGTTCGGTGGTGCAGCGGCAACGGGTACAGGTGGTGATGGAGCGGTTCGGCGTGCAGACCGTTTACCACGCGGCGGCCTACAAACACGTGCCCATCGTCGAGCACAATCCGATCGAGGGGGTGCGTAACAACGTGTTCGGCACCTGGCGGGCCGTGACCGCGGCTCTGGCCGCCGGGGTCGAAACCTTCGTGTTGATATCGAGCGACAAGGCCGTGCGCCCGACCAATGTGATGGGAGCGACCAAGCGCTTGGCCGAACTGATCCTGCAGGGTTTGGCGGGGGAAAGCGGTATTACCCGATTATGCATGGTGCGCTTTGGCAACGTGTTGGACTCTTCCGGTTCCGTAGTGCCGCTGTTTCGCGAGCAGATCCGCAACGGCGGGCCGGTGACGGTGACTCATCCCGAGGTCGATCGCTACTTCATGACCATTCCCGAAGCGGCCCAGCTGGTCGTTCAGGCCAGCGCCATGGCTCAGGGCGGCGATCTGTTCCTGCTCGACATGGGGGAGCCGGTGCGGATCGTCGATCTGGCGCGGCGGATGATCCGGTTTTCCGGGTTGACGATCCGCGACGACGAGCACCCCGATGGCGATATCGAGATTCGCTTTACCGGTTTGCGCAGCGGGGAAAAGCTGCGCGAAGAGTTGTTGATCGGCGCGGATGATCTACCGACCGAGCATCCGATGATCCGGCGCGCCCGCGAACATCATCCGCCGTGGTCCATCATCCAGGATGCTTTGACACGCCTGGACAGCGCCGCGCACGCTTTCGATTACGCGGCGGTGCGGGCTATCCTGCTGGAGGTGGTCGCGGAGTATCAGCCCGAGAACGATATCGAGGACTGGGTGTGGCTGGCGATGAACAAGGAGGCGGCAGCGGCCGCTAGCCTGCCGTGTCGGTCGGCTTCGCCGCCGGGATCGGATGTGGCCAGATGACGGCGGTCTTGACCCGGTTGCCGGCGATTTCGGTGATCTCGGTGGGATGGCCCGCCAGCGACAGTCGGACGCCTGGCTCCGGAATGGCTTCCAGTTGTTCCATCACCAGGCCGTTGAGGGTGCGTGGACCGTCGGTGGGCAGATGCCAACCCAGCATCCGGTTCAAGGTCCGGAGCGGGGTGCGGCCATCGACCACGTAACCGCCGTCGGCGCGGGCGGTCAACTTGCGCTGGTTGTTGGTGGCGGGATCGGTGGTGAACTCGCCGACGATTTCCTCGAGGATGTCCTCCAGCGTGATCAGCCCGAGCACATCGCCGTACTCGTCCACCACCAGCCCGACCCGTCGTTGCCGTTGCTGGAAATTCAGCAACTGCTGGGTCAGCGAAGTGCCTTCGGGGATGTAGTACGGCTCACGGACCAGACTCTCCAGATCGGCACGGTCGAAATCCGGCTTCTGGGCCATGCGATTGAGCACCTTGCGCAGGTGCAGGAAACCAACCGCCTGGTCAATGGTGCCGCGATAGACCAGCAGGCGGGTATAAGGGCTGAGCTTCAATTGGGCGACGATCTCGGCCCACTCGTCCTCCAGGTCCAGCCCCGCCACCTCGTTGCGCGGTACCATGATGTCTTCGACTGCGATTTCCTCCAGTTCGAGAATGCCGAGCAACATGGTCTGGTGGCGCTTGGGGATCATCACGCCGGCTTCCATCACGACGGTGCGCAGTTCTTCGGGGCTGAGCTGCTGATTGCCAGCGATCTGAACCCGTACCCGGAACAGTCGCAGCAGGTTGTTGACCACCAGGTTGGTCAACCACACCAGCGGATAGAGCACCTTGAGCAGTGGCGCGAGCACCGCCGATGCAGGATAAGCGATGCGCTCGGGATACAGCGCCGCCAAGGTTTTGGGGGTGACCTCCCCGAACACCAGTGTGATGAGAGTCATGGCGACGGTGGACGCCACGATGCCGGTCTCGCCCAGTAGATGCAGGGCCACCACTGTGGCCAGCGAGGAGGCCAGCACGTTGACGAAGTTGTTGCCGAGCAGAATCAGTCCGATCAGGCGGTCTGGCCGGTCCAGTAACTGGCTGGTGCGTAGCGCGGCGCGGTCGCCGGCCTTGGCGCGGTGGCGCAGGCGGTAGCGGTTGAGGGTCATCAGTCCGGTTTCGGAGCCGGAGAAAAAGGCGGAACAACCGATCAGAAAGACCAGGATGACGCACAGCACACTGATATGGAGATCTTCCAACGCGAAAAAAGCCTCGGTATTGGTCGCCAAGCCGTTTTACGGGTTGCCGGCGCGGGCTGTCAAGAGCGAGCGGATTTCTCAATAGCGACGCAAGATGAGTTCCAGCACCAGTTTGCTGCCGAAATAGGCCAGCGCCAGAAAACTGAAACCGCTCAAGGTCCAGCGGATGGCAGTACGGCCGCGCCAGCCGAAACGCCAGCGGCCCCAGAGCAGGATGCCGAACACGCACCAGGCGATGAAGGACAGCACCGCCTTGTGGACCAGGTGCTGGGCGAAGATGTCGCGCAGGAAGAACAGGCCGCTGACCAGGGTCAGACTCAGCAGGACAAAGCCGGCGCCGATCATCTGGAACAGCAGGGTTTCCATCGCGGTCAGCGGAGGAATGCCCCGCAGGAAGCCCCCGGGCTGGCGGCGGCGCAGGCGGTGATCCTGAATCGCCAGCAGGATGGCCTGCAAGGCCGCCAGGGACAGCAACGAATAGGCCAGAATGGCGATCAGGATGTGCAGCTCCAGTGGCCACTGGCGAAGGTCGGCGACGATGCGTTCGGTGGGGAACAACAGGCCGATCAGCAAGGTCAGAGCGCCGAAAGGGAACACGACGATGCCGAGGTTTTCGACCGGCCGGACCAGTGCCGCCGCCAGCAGCATCGCCACGATCAGCCAGGCGGTGAAGGACAGGGCGTTGCAGAAGCCGAGATTCAGACCGATGGGTTGGAACACGGTTTGCGACAGGATCGCCGCATGGAGCAGCGCCGCGCCCCAACCCAGCGCCAGTGGGCCGGCCTTGGAGCCGCTGGCGCCCGCGCTGGCGCGCGCTAGCCGCACGGCGAGCCAAATCCCGGCGCACAGATAAAGCAGGACGGCCAGGCCGCCAACGATCGCATTCATAACCGAAGTCCTACGCGATAATTTTCCTGACAGCAATCATGGCATGGAACCCCGGCGGCTTGAAGCGCGCGCGGGATTCTCGTTCGCGCCCCGGAACGCAAGCCCCTATAATCCCACTCATTCCGCCTGTATCGAAGGTCATCTCGCATGTTCGAAAATCTCAGCGAGCGCTTGTTGCGCACGGTCAAGAATCTGCGCGGCCAGGGCCGCCTGACCGAAGACAATATCAAGGACGCCCTGCGCGAGGTGCGCATGGCCTTGTTGGAGGCCGATGTAGCGCTGCCGGTGGTGCGGGAGTTCGTCAACCGGGTGCGCGAACGGGCCATCGGCCAAGAGGTGTTGCTCAGCCTGACGCCCGGTCAGGTCTTGATCAAGATCGTTCACGAGGAACTGGTTCGCCTGATGGGCGAAGCCAACGCTGAACTCAATCTGCGGGCGCAGCCGCCGGCTGTGGTGTTGATGGCCGGTCTGCAGGGCTCGGGCAAGACCACCAGCGTCGCCAAGCTGGCCCGTTGGCTGAAGGAGCGCCAGCGCAAGAAAGTGATGGTGACCAGCTGCGACGTGTATCGGCCGGCAGCCATCGAACAGCTGGGCAAGTTGGCTGGTGAGGTCGGCGCTGAATTTTTTCCCAGCGATACCGGGCAAGCGCCCGAGGCCATCGCTCACCAGGCGCTGGAGCAGGCCCGCCGTCACGGTATGGATGTGCTAATCGTGGATACCGCCGGTCGCCTGCACGTCGATCAGGACATGATGGCGGAAATCCAGCACTTGCACGCCGTCCTCGACCCGGTCGAGACCCTGTTCGTAGTCGACAGCATGACCGGTCAGGATGCGGCCAACACCGCCCAGGCTTTCAATGCGGCGCTGCCGTTGACCGGCGTGGTGTTGACCAAGACCGATGGCGACGCCCGTGGCGGCGCGGCCCTGTCGATCCGCCAAATCACTGGCAAACCGATCAAATTTCTCGGTGTCGGCGAAAAGACTGCCGCGCTGGAGCCGTTCTTTCCCGATCGAGTGGCTTCGCGCATTCTGGGCAAGGGTGATGTGCTCAGCCTGGTGGAAGAGATCGAGCAGAAGGTCGACCGTGAAAAAGCGCTCAAGCTGGCCAAGAAGGTCCAGAAGGGCAAGGGCTTCGATCTGGAGGATTTCCGTGACCAGATGCAGCAGATGATGGGCATGGGCGGGATCGCCAGTCTGCTGGACAAGATGCCCGGTTTGGGCGCGGCCACGGCGGCCATCAAGGACCAGGCCGCCGACAAGGAGGTCAAGCGCTTGATCGCCATCATCAATTCCATGACCCCCCAGGAGCGGCAGTTTCCCGATGTGATCAAGGGTTCGCGCAAGCGTCGCATCGCAGCCGGCTCCGGCACCCAGATCCAGGACGTGAATCGTCTGCTCAAGCAGTTCGACCAGGCTCAGAAGATGATGAAGAAGATGAAGGGCGGCGGATTGATGAAGATGATGCGCGGCTTGCAGGGCAAGCTGCCGCCGGGTCTGATGCCGCCGCTGAAACCCTGAGCGAGCACTGGCGGTCCCAGCCCATCGCCACACGGCAATCGGCTCAGGCCGAATAGCGGTTTCAAATAGCGGAAACTTCAGTTATTATTCCCCGCTTCATCCGGCTGCCCTGCGTGGGCGGCTTTTTCGTATCGGAATTCGCCAGAGGTATTCGCAGCGCATGGTAACCATCCGCCTGTCTCGCAGCGGCGCCAAGAAGCGCCCCTTCTACACTGTGGTCGTGACCGACAGCCGCAATCGGCGTGACGGTCGCTGTATCGAACGCATCGGTTTCTTCAACCCGATCGCCAGCGGCAAGGATGAGCGGCTTAGCCTGAACGCCGAGCGCTTGCAGTACTGGATTGGCACCGGCGCGCAGCCTTCCGATCGGGTTCGCAGCCTGATGAAGGAACAGGCCAGCCGCAGCCAGGCGCAGTAAGCGCGGCCCCGAAGTCGGCTGCCCGATGTCGGATTGGGTGGTGCTGGGCCGGGTATCCGGTCTATTCGGTGTGCAGGGTTGGGTGCGGGTGTTTTCCCATACCGAGCCGCGCGCAGGTATCGTTCGCTATAACCCGGTGTTCCTGAAACGGCCGGCCGGTTGGCAGGCGTTCGAGATCGAGGAAGGTCGGGCTCATGGCGAAGGGGTGGTCCTGAAATTCACCGGTTGCGACGATCGCGACCAGGCCATGACCCTGCTGCAGTCCGAGATCGCCGTGCGCCGGGAGCAGTTGCCGCCGCCCGGACCGGGTGAGTACTACTGGACCGATCTGGAAGGATTGCGGGTGGTGACCTTGGACGGCGTCGAACTGGGCGTGGTCGTATCGCTGTTCGCGACCGGGGCCAATGACGTGATGGTGGTTCGAGGCGAGCGAGAGCGTCTCCTGCCGTTCATTCGCGACCGGGTCGTGATCGAGATCGACCTGGAGCAGCGTTGCTTGCGGGTGGATTGGGATCCGGATTTTTGATCTTCCCCGCCCTGGATAATGGGTTGGGCGAAGGCGCTGGAAAGGACGGGAACGCCGCTGTGCGCGTCGATGTGATCACCCTGTTCCCCGCGATGGTCGAGACCCTGCTCCGCTTCGGCGTGACCGGTCGGGCGGTGGAGCGGGGCTTGCTGACGGTCGTGACCTGGGATCCCCGCGACGAGACCCATGACCGCCATCGGACCGTCGACGACCGGCCCTATGGCGGGGGGCCGGGGATGGTCATGAAGGTCCAGCCGTTGCGCGATAGCTTGCGGCGGGCGCGGGCGGCGACGGAGCCGGCCGGGAAGACGGTGTATCTGAGCCCGCAGGGGCGGCCGTTGACGCAGGACGGGGTGCGGGAGTTGGCGCAAGAGCCGCGCTTGATCCTTCTGGCTGGCCGCTACGAGGGTATCGACGAGCGGTTGGTCGAGGCCGAGGTCGACGAAGAATGGTCCATCGGCGATTACGTGCTGAGCGGCGGCGAGTTGGCTGCGCTGGTGATGATCGATGCTGTGGCCCGCTTGTTGCCGGGGGCCTTGAACGACGACGAATCGGCTGCGCAGGATTCGTTCATGGACGGTCTGCTGGACTGTCCGCATTATACCCGCCCGGAGGAACTGGACGGACGGCGAGCGCCGGCGGTGCTGCTAAGCGGCGATCATGCCGCCATCGCCCGCTGGCGTCGGCGCGAGGCGCTGGGACGAACTTGGCTGCGGCGACCCGATCTGTTGGCGCGACGAATGTTGAGCGTCGACGAGCGCAGGTTGCTGGAAGACTTTATTCGCGAATACCAAGAGAGAACGGGGAACGCCGGCGCCGCCGGGGATCTCACGGAGCAACGTGGAGCATAGTGTCATGAGTAAACTGGTTGAAGAATTCGAGAAAGAGCAGATGACCCGCGAAATCCCGGTTTTCAATCCCGGCGATACCGTGGTGGTGCAGGTCAAGGTGAAGGAAGGCAACCGCGAGCGTTTGCAAGCCTTTGAAGGGGTGGTGATCGCCAAGCGCAATCGTGGACTGAATTCAGCGTTCACCGTGCGCAAGATTTCCCATGGCGAGGGCGTGGAGCGGGTGTTCCAGACCTACAGCCCGGTGATTGCCAGCATCGCGGTCAAGCGTCGCGGCGATGTCCGGCGGGCCAAGCTGTATTACCTGCGTGGCTTGGAAGGCAAGGCGGCCCGCATCAAGGAAAAACTGTCCTGATGCCAGGCAGCGGGACCTGAATGGGGCGATCATCCGATCGCCCTTTTTCGTTTGGGTCTTCTTCTATCCTTGAGGCAGGGGGATAAAGAACCATGACGAAGGTCATGGCCTGGTGGGGGGTGAACGGCATGAGGAGGTCTCATGGGTGAGGAATGGGAAGCTTGGCTGGAGCCGGTCCGGACCTTGGCGGCGGAAGCCAGCGCGCGCATCCTGGAAATTTACGCTACGGCGTTCGAGGTGAGCGCCAAAGCGGATGCCAGTCCGCTGACCGCTGCCGATCTAGCTGCGCACCAGCTGATCAGCGCCGGGCTGCGGCGACTGACGCCGGATATTCCGCTGCTGTCGGAGGAGTCGGCGGCGATCCCGTTCGCCGAGCGGTCGCGCTGGCGGCGCTACTGGCTGGTCGATCCGCTAGACGGCACCAAGGAATTCATTAATCGCAACGGTCAGTTCACCGTCAATATCGCCCTGATCGAGGATCACCAACCGGTGCTGGGGGTGGTGCAGGCGCCGGTGGGCGGCCTGTGCTATTTCGCCGCGCGTGGATATGGCGCTTTTCGCGCAGCGCCGGGGCAGCCGCCGCAACCGATCACGGTCCGGCCCCTGCAGCCGGATGCACCGGTGCAGGTGGTCGGCAGCAAATCGCATGGCGGTCCTGGGCTGCAGGCTTTCGTCAAGCGCTTGGGTCATTGCCAACTGGTCGCTATCGGCAGCTCGCTCAAATTCTGTCAGGTGGCGGAAGGCAGTGCCGATGTCTATCCCCGGCTCGGTCCGACCTCGGAATGGGACACGGCCGCCGCACAAGCCATCGTCGAGGTAGCCGGCGGTCGGGTGGTTTCAGCGGAGACCGGCGAACCGTTGCGCTACAACACGCGCGACTCGCTGCTGAATCCTTACTTCATCGTATACGGCGACGCCAGCCGCGACTGGTTGCGCGATATTCCGCCCGAGGATCGCTCATGAACGCTATCGCATCCTATCAAGCGGTGATGGCGACGCCCGTGGGCCGGATTGGGATTGGCATGGCCGGCGAGGCGGTCGGCGTGCTGGACTATTTGCCTGCCGATGTGCCCGAACAGGCTCCGGCGGATTCGGCGACTGCGCAGGTAGTGGAACAGTTGCTGGCCTATTTCCGCGATCCGCGCGCGCCGTTCACCGTGCCGCTGATTCCCGCCGCCAGCACATTCCAGCAGCAAGTCCGGGCGGCGCTGCTCGCCATCCCCGTCGGAACGGTGCTGACCTACAGCGAGTTGGCGGAACGGCTCGGCACCGCTGCCCGCGCCATCGGCGGCGCTTGTCGCAGTAATCCGCTGCCGATCCTGATTCCCTGTCATCGGGTAGTGGGTCGGCAGGGTCTGGGCGGATACGCCGGCGCGGTGACCGGCGATCCGCTAGGGATCAAACGTTGGTTGTTGCGGCACGAGAGCGCTCTGCCTTGAAATCCGCACGTCCGACCACATATCCCAGCCGGCACATGAACATCATTCAGGAGACCGTCCCCCATGACCGTGGAAGCGCATAAGGAAACCCTTGGCTTTCAGACCGAAGTGCAGCAGCTGCTGCGCCTGGTCGCCCATTCTCTGTATTCGCACAAGGAAGTGTTCCTGCGCGAACTGATCTCCAACGCCTCCGACGCTTGCGACAAGCTGCGGTTCGAGGCGCTGACCGATAGCGCCCTGTACGAAAACGATCCCGAATTGAAGATCCGGGTCAGCTTCGACAAGGACGCCCGGACCCTGACCGTATCCGACAACGGCATCGGCATGGACCGCCAGGAGGTGATCGACAACATCGGCACCATCGCCCGTTCCGGCACCCGGCAATTCATGGAAAAACTGACCGGCGATCAGGCAAAGGACGCCAATCTGATCGGGCAGTTCGGCGTTGGCTTCTATTCGAGCTTCATCGTCGCCGACAAGGTGACGCTGCACACCCGCCGCGCCGGGCTGGGATCGGAGCATGGCGTGCTGTGGGAATCCAACGGCGAAGGCGAATACACCCTGGAAATGGTCGAAAAGGCCAGCCGTGGCACCGAGGTGACGCTACACCTGCGCGAAGAGGAGAGCGAGCTGCTCAACGAGTGGCAGTTGCGTTCGATCATCACCAAGTATTCCGATCATATCGCTCTACCGGTGCTGATGCCGGTGCAGAAGTTCAGCGAAGACAAGGATGCCCCGCCGACCATCGAGGAAGAGCGGATCAATCAGGCGGCGGCGCTGTGGGCGCGACCCAAGCAGGACATCACGGAGGAGGAATACAAGGAGTTCTACAAACACGTCGGCCATGACTTCGAGGACCCGCTGGTCTGGACCCATAATCGAGTCGAAGGCAAGCTGGAATACACCTCGCTGCTGTTCATCCCCGCGCGCGCGCCCTTCGATCTGTGGGATCGCGAACAACGCCACGGGGTCAAACTGTACGTGCAGCGGGTGTTCATCATGGACGACGCCGAGCATCTGATGCCGCGCTATCTGCGCTTCGTGCGCGGGGTGATCGACTCCAACGATCTGCCGCTGAACGTGTCCCGCGAACTGTTGCAGGGTAGCAAGGTGGTCGATGGCATCCGCGCCGGCGCAGTGAAGAAAGTGCTGGGCCTGTTGGAAGATCTGGCGGCCAATGACGGCGAGAAGTACGGCAAGTTCTGGAAGGAATTCGGGCGGGCGCTCAAGGAAGGTCCGGCCGAGGATTACGGCAATCGCGAGCAGATCGCCAAGCTGTTGCGTTTCGCCTCGACCCATCTCGATACCGCCGACCAGGCCGTGGCGCTGGCTGACTATATCGGTCGGATGAAGGACGGGCAGGACAAGATCTACTACATTACCGCCGACAGCTTCGCCGCCGCCAAGAACAGTCCTCATTTGGAGATCTTCCGCAAGAAGGGTCTGGAAGTACTGTTGCTGAGCGATCGGGTGGACGAATGGCTGATGTCCCATCTGACCGAGTTCGAGGGCAAGTCCTTCCAGTCGGTGGCTAAGGGCGCGCTCGATCTGGACCAGATCGCCTCCGAGGAAGAGAAGCAGGAGCAGAAGCAGGCCGAAGACCAGTTCAAGGAGCTGCTGACGCGGGTCAAGGAGGTGCTGGGCGACCAGATCAAGGAGGTGCGGATCTCCTCGCGGTTGACCGATTCGCCAGCCTGTCTAGTGGCCGACGAATACGCCTTGAGCGCCCACCTGGAGCGTTTGCTGCGCGAAGCCGGTCAGAGCGTGCCGATGAGCAAGCCCAATCTGGAGCTGAATCCCTCTCACCCCCTGATCGTTCGACTGCAGCAGGAGTCCGATGCCGGACGTTTCGGCGACTGGACCCATCTGCTGTTCGAGCAGGCGGTTCTGGCCGAGGGTGGACAACTGGAGGATCCCGCCAGCTTCGTCAAACGGCTGAATGGTTTGTTGCTGGCGATGGGCTAAATCTGACAGATTTGCTAAATTACTCGCGCTAGCACTGATAATCACCATCACATCGTTCAACCAACCTAGGGGATGCCCGGAATGATGCAGCTCAAGGAAATACTCAAGAAAAAGGACGGTCAGCCCGTCTCCGTGCCAGCCAGCGCCACCGTTGCCGACGCCATTCGCGCCATGGCCGAACGTCGGGTCGGGTCGGTGATCGTCCCGAATGCCGATGGTTCACCCGCCGGCATCTTCACCGAGCGCGATGTGTTGAGCCTGTGCGCCGAGGGGCGCACCGACTTTGCCAATATGTCGCTGCGGCCCTGCATGACCTGCGATATCACCACTGGCAAGCCCACCGACACGGTTGGCGAAGCGCTGGCCATCATGACCACCAAGCGCTTCCGTCACATTCCGGTGGTCGACGACGCCGGCAAGTTGATCGGCGTGGTCTCCATCGGCGACTTGGTCAAGGCCAAGCTGGAGGAGACCGCCCAGGAGGCCGAGGCCCTGCGCGAGTACATCTCGACCTGAACTTCCCGGCCGGGGGCGCTTGCGGGCGTCCCCATCGACCGTTTCGAGCGGATGGCATGACTCCGACCGTTCCCTTCTGGGAAAGCAAATCCCTGACCGATATGACCCTCGCCGAGTGGGAAGCCCTCTGCGATGGTTGTGGCAAGTGTTGTCTACACAAGCTGGAGGATGAGGACACCGGCGAGCTGTTCTATACCAACATCGCCTGTCGCTTGCTGGATTTGCGGACGGGGCAATGCAGCCGCTACGGTGAGCGGTTCCGCTGGGTGCCGGACTGCGTGCAGCTGACGCCAGCGGATGTGTCGCGAATCAACTGGTTGCCGCAGACCTGCGCCTATCGGCTGCGAGCTGGTGGACAACCTCTGCCGGACTGGCATCCATTGCGCACCGGCGATCCGGAATCGACCCGGCGCGCTGGCGCAAGCATGTGCGGCTGGGCCGTGCCGGAAGGCCGAGCCCGGCGATTGGAAGACCATATCATCGAGTGGCCATTATGAACGTCCGCTGTTTTACCTTGGGGGCCTTCCAGGTCAATGCCTATCTACTCGAAGATCCCGTCACCGGCCAGTGCGCCGTAGTGGATACCGGCGACGGACCGCAACTGGCCAACACCCTGATGCAGCTCGATCCACGGCCGGATCTGCGAGCGATCTTGCTGACCCATGCCCATTTCGACCATGCTGGCGGACTGGCGGATTTGCAGCAGGCGTTTCCCGACGCGGTGACGTGGTTGCCAGAGCTGGAACGGCCCTTGTTCGACACCTTACCGCGGCAGGGTTCGCTGCTGTTCGGCATGCCGGAGTTCGACCGGCCCTGCGGGCGAATCGACCATGAGCTGCGGGATGGCGACGCCATCGATGTGGGCCAGATGCGCTTCCATTTCCTGTCGACGCCGGGCCATACGCCGGGCCAGGGCTGCTATTACGATGACGCCTACGTCTTCGTGGGCGATACCCTGTTCGCCGGCAGCATCGGCCGCACCGATTTTCCGCTGAGCGATCCGGATTTGATGCACGCCAGTCTGCGCCGTCTGCTGGCGCTGCCGGGTCTGCTGCAAGTGTGCAGCGGCCATGGGCCGACGACGACTCTGGAGCAGGAGTTGCGGCGCAATCCATTCCTGGATTTCTTGCGCCGGGAGCGGGGAATGGACGAGCCATCCGGCTGGTCGTTGCCGCTGGGCCGCTGGAACTAGTGAGACCTGCTCATGTGTGAGCTGCTCGGAATGAGCGCCAACGTCCCCACCGACATCTGCTTCAGCTTTACCGGCCTGATGCAGCGCGGCGGTTGCACTGGGCCACATCGCGACGGCTGGGGTATCGCTTTCTACGAGGGGCGTGGCTGCCGCTCCTTTCACGATCCCAGCCCCAGCGCCGAGTCGGAGATCGCTCGGCTGGTACAGCGCTACGCCATCAAGAGCCTGATGGTCATCAGTCATATCCGTCGCGCCAATCGCGGCCGGGTGTGTCTGGAGAATACCCATCCCTTCAGTCGCGAGCTATGGGGGCGGCACTGGGTGTTCGCCCACAATGGCCAGTTGCAGGGGGTGAAGCGCTTGCCGCTCGGGTTCTACCGACCCATCGGCACGACCGACAGTGAACATGCTTTCTGTTGGCTGCTGGACCGGATTCGCACCCGTTTTCCTGAGCCGCCGCGCCGGTCGGCAGTCTTGTGGCAACATATCTACGCCTTGACCCAGGAATTGAATCTGCTTGGCGTGTTAAATTATCTGCTCAGCGATGCCCGCTATCTGTACGCGCATGGTGGTACCCAGCTGTCGTGGTTGACGCGCCGGGCGCCGTTCGGCCGGGCCCAGTTGATGGATGCCGACATGACGGTGGATTTTCAGCAGGAAACCACTCCCAACGATATCGTGACCGTCGTGGCGACCCGGCCTTTGACGGATAACGAAGCCTGGACGGTGGTGCCGCCCGGCACGCTGACGATCTTTAGCGCCGGCGAGCGCGTAGCGACATTTGGCCCATGATGGGTCGCACGGTCGGCCATGGTGGCGGACCGAATTCCTCAGGCTGAAGAGACCGCGTCCTGGCATCATAACCCACATGGTATCCATGTGGGTTATGGAGGCAGAGGCGATTGGAATGGTCTATAGTAGGCCCCATCATCTCCTTACGACAGGTATTTTTGAATGAAAGCAGCCCTTGGCAAAGTGGTGTCTCTACACTATACCTTGACAGATGATCATGGCATGTTGCTTGATTCGAGCCGTGGGCATGGGCCGTTCGCCTATCTGCATGGCCATGGCAACATCATTCCAGGGCTGGAAACGGCCTTGGAGGGCAAGGAGGCCGGCTTCAGTGGGGCTGTGCAGGTATCGCCTGCCGAGGGTTATGGCGAGTACGATTCCCAGGCGGTGTTCGACGTGCCGCGTGGGCAGTTTCCGCCGGACGAGGATATTCAGGTCGGCATGCAGGTCCAGGGCGAGGGAGCGCATGGTATCATGAGTTTTACGGTGGTCAATGTGGACGCGCAGAACGTCACCTTGGACGCCAATCATCCGATGGCCGGCAAGACGCTGCATTTCGATGTGGAAGTGCTGGAGATACGCGATGCGACGCCGCAGGAGCTTTCCCACGGGCACGTGCATGCGCACGGTCATGATCATTAAATAATATTCGATCGATAATATCGATTCCCCGTCAGGTCTAGGGCATTTTGCCTACGGGGGTTGGCGCGTAGAATAACCCTGATCCGTTCCGGGTTCAGCCCGAGGTATTTCGCACCGCCATGTTGCTGCGATCCCTTCATTTTACCCACGAAGAGCCCCTGCCCTTCGAACTTAAGGGCAGCCTGTTCACGCTGACTATCCTGCATCTTTTCCAACTGGACCGGGCTGCCATCGAGCGGCATTTGGCGGAAAAGGTCAAGCAGGCGCCGGGTTTTTTCAACAATACGCCGGTGGTGATCGATCTGGAAAATGTCGTGGAGTCTCAAGACGGGTGGGATTTCAGCGGGTTGTCCGAGGCGTTGCGCGGTTATGGCATGGTGCCGGTCGGGGTTCGCAACGGTAGCGCGGAATTGCAGGCCGCCGCGCGACTGGCCGGATTTCCGGTGCTGCCCGAGAGCCGCTCCGCTGGCAGCGCCAAGAAACCCGATCGCGCTGATCCGGCGCCGGCTCGCAGCCGGATTGTCAATCAACCGGTTCGATCCGGTCAGCAAATCTATGCGCCGGATGGGGACTTGATAGTGGTAGGCACGATTAGCGCCGGTGCCGAGGTCATCGCCGACGGTAACATCCACGTCTATGGGGCTCTGCGCGGGCGGGCTTTGGCGGGCGTCAAGGGCGATCTTGAAGCGCGCATTTTCTGTCAGAGTCTGGAAGCGGAGCTGATCTCGATCGCCGGTCGCTACCGGATCAGTGAGCAGATCGATACGAGCGACCGGTGCAAAGCCGTGCAGATTCACTTGGCGGGGGATCGGCTGATGATCGATCACCTGACTCGTTGATCGGCGGGGGTATGGTTGGGAATGACCTAGAACCTTCTCGATCTTTCTTCACGAACAACTTTTGGGATGTGTCGCTTGGCAACCGTTATCGTTGTGACCTCCGGTAAGGGGGGCGTGGGCAAAACTACGACCAGCGCCAGCTTCGCCACCGGTCTGGCCCAGCGCGGCTATCGGACCGTGGTCATCGATTTCGATGTGGGATTGCGCAACCTGGACTTGATCATGGGTTGCGAACGCCGGGTCGTTTACGATTTTATCAACGTCATCAACAATGAAGCTAACCTGAATCAGGCGCTGATTCGGGACAAGCACGTGGAAAACCTCTATATCCTGCCGGCTTCCCAGACGCGCGACAAGGACGCCCTGACCAAGGACGGCGTGGAGCGGGTGCTGGGTGAACTCAAGCAAAGCTTCGAATACATCGTCTGCGATTCCCCGGCTGGTATCGAGCGGGGCGCGCTCATGGCGCTTTATTTCGCCGATGAAGCCCTGGTGGTGACCAATCCCGAGGTGTCGTCGGTGCGTGATTCCGACCGGATCCTGGGTATCCTGGCCAGCCGCTCGCGGCGGGCCGAACAGGGCGACTCGCCGGTCAAGGAGCACTTAGTGTTGGCCCGCTACGCACCGGAGCGCGCCCATCGGGGCGATATGCTGAGCGTGGAGGACGTGCTGGAAATCCTGGGGATTCCCTTGTTGGGGGTGATTCCGGAATCGTCGACCGTCTTGCAATCCTCGAATGCAGGCGTTCCGGTGATCCTGGAGGAATCGAGTGACGCCGGCGCCGCATATGGCGATCTGGTCGAGCGATTTTTGGGCAAGGAATTACCGCAACGCTTCGTCACGACTCAGAAGAAGGGATTTCTGAAACGCCTATTTGGCGGGAGCTGAGCCATGGGACTGTTTGACTATTTTCGGCCCCCTTCCAGCAGCAAGTCGGCCGCCCTGGCCAAGGAGCGGCTGCAGATCATCGTAGCGCACGAGCGGGGTGATCGCCGCAATAGCCCCGATTATCTACCGACTCTCAAGAAGGAATTGCTGGAGGTCGTGCGTAAATACGTGCCGATCGACCAGAGCCAGATCAAGGTGCATCTGGACCGGGAGGGTGGCTATGAGATTCTGGAGCTGAATATTACGCTGCCGGAAGAGCGTCTGAGCTCGCGCTGACGGAATCTGTCCGGTGTGCAAAGGCGTGAGAAGGCGATGACGGTCGCCGACGATGACCGGCGCGCAGCCAGCGACGGGCCGGAGAGCCGCGTTCGGCTCGACAAGTGGCTCTGGGCCGCGCGATTTTTCAAGACTCGCACGCTGGCGGCCGAAGCGGTGGCGGGCGGCAAGGTCCATGCCGGCGGCCAGCGCGTCAAACCTTCCCATGTGGTTCGCTTGGGCGAACGACTCCGCATCCAGCGCGGCGCCGAGGAGTACAACATCGACGTCAAGGCGCTGAGCATCCAGCGCCGGCCATCCAAGGAAGCGGTGCTGCTGTACGAGGAAACCGCCGAGAGTCGCCAGCGCCGGGAGGAATTGCGCGAGCAACGGCGCCTGCAGGCGGTTGGCGATGTCCAACCGGTCGGTCGGCCCACCAAGCGGGATCGTCGTCGCATCGTCCGTTTCATCCAGGGGGACGAATGACGCGGTCATCCGCTTTGCGGTGAGCGGCCGGGCGGTGCGGGTTAGTATGAGAACTCTAATTTGGCGTGCTAGGGTGGGCGACCATGAAGGCAGCCGGGGATAGCCGCTGGCAGGGCTGCTGGAAGCGACGATGACGGGAGCGTTGATCGGCGCAGGGTGCTGCAAACGAGCCTTGCGCAAGGGTCCAGAGGGGCGCCAATCATGAAAGCCAAGATGTTAGACCATCAATTGAGCGACAATGTCCGCGACTTCGCCCGCCAAATCTGGCTGGCGGGTTTGGGCGCCTTCGCCAGGGCCCAGCGAGAGGGTGGCCAGCTTTTCGAGACGCTGGTCCAGGAAGGCCAGGCCGTGGACAAGCGATTGCGCCATGCCGTCCATGAGCGGACCGAGCAGGCGAAGGATGAAGTGACCGATGAGGTCGATGGCGCCAAGGGTAAGGTCGCGGTGTTGCGTGATCAGGCGACCGGTGCCTGGAACAAGCTGGAGGAGGTGTTCCAAGCCAGGGTGGCGCGCGCCCTGCACCGCCTGGGAGTGCCGACCCAGGACGATATTCGGCAGCTGTTCCAACAGGTGGAGCTGTTGAACCGGAATATCCAGGAATTGACCCAGGCCGCCGAGGCCAGAACCCGCAGGAATCGGGCTGCCAAGACCGCCGAGCTGGTTGCCGTCGCCAAGGCGACCGATCCGGCGAATTGAGACCGAATGGCGCTGGCCGGGGCTGGAGTCGACGCGTCGACAATCGCGGTCTCGGTTGGCAAAGCGCTGAAAAGGGCCAGATCAGGCCCTTTTTCGTTTTTGCTGGGTCGGAACCAGGAGACGAAATTGACCCTGCGCCGGTCGCAAGGTAACGTAGGCGTCTACCTAATGTGGATGAGCGGGCATGACGGCCGAGCGACAACCCCCCATGGCTTTTGAGACAGCCTTGACAGAGCTGGAGAATCTGGTCGGACAACTCGAACAGGGCGAACTCCCGCTCGAAGAGGTCTTGCAGCGCTTCGAGCGCGGCGTGAATTTGGTGCGGGTGTGTCAAACCGCGCTGCGGCTGGCCGAACAGAAGGTCGAACAGGTGCTGGAGCGCAATGGCGGCGATGTGGAAATCCTGCCGTTTGGCGAGATGGTGGATTGAGGGCGGTCATGGCTGTGGAACACATCGAAAGCTATCGGGCGCGCGCCCACCAGGCCCTTGAGCAGCGCTTGCCAGCGGCCGATCTCCATCCTGCCGATTTGCATGGCGCCATGCGCTACGCCGTGTTGGGCGGGGGCAAGCGAATCCGGCCGATACTGGTCTATTCGGCCGGCGTGGCGGTTGGCGCGACGCTGGATGCGCTGGACGGTCCGGCCTGCGCCATGGAGTTCATCCATGCCTATTCCCTGATTCACGACGACTTGCCGGCGATGGACAACGACGACCTGCGCCATGGTCAGCCGAGCTGTCATAAAGCGTTTGGCGAAGCGCTGGCGATCCTGGCTGGCGATGCTTTGCAAGCTCTGGCGTTCCAGGTGATCGGCCAGGATGCGGCCATGGTCGCCGATCCGGCCATCCGTCTGCGCATGTTGAACATCCTGGCCCAGGCGGCCGGCTCGCGCGGAATGGTGGGTGGCCAAGCGATCGACCTGGCCGCGGTCGGTCGGGAATTGAGCCTGGTGGAGCTGGAGAACATGCACATCCACAAGACCGGTGCCTTGATTCGCGCCAGCGTGTTGCTGGGAGCGCTCAGCCAGCCACAGGTTGCGCCGACCCTGCTGGAATGCTTGGATCGCTACGCTAAATGTGTTGGCCTGGCGTTCCAGATCCGCGATGATATTCTCGATGTGATCGGCGACACCGCGACCCTGGGCAAGGCCGTCGGCGCCGATCGGGCGCTCAACAAGCCGACCTATCCGGCCCTGTTGGGATTGGAGGGCGCCCGCGAGCATGCCCGTAGCCTGTGCGATGAGGCGTTGGCGAGTTTGGGGGCGTTGGGAGTCGAAGCGGACCCGTTGCGCTGGATTGCCGGCTATATCGTTGAGCGTAGCTATTGAACACCGCGATCTTGCGCCCCAGCGTCGCGTACCAGGGCGCATCGCGATTCCCCGCCGCCATGGCCTCGTAAGCTGACCCCCGAAAGCCGAAAATTGTTGCAAAATGGCACGATGTGGGCGGATCGCTGTCCGACCCCTCCGAGGATGCCATGGCATCTCCCATTCATCTTGCTGATCGCGAATAGCGCTGACCTTGTCACCGATGACCACCGCAACCGCCTTCCCGCTGCTGGAACAGATCGATACGCCCTTGGACCTGCGGCAGTTGCCGGAAGCCCGTCTGCCGGTCCTGGCCCACGAACTGCGTGAATTTCTCATTCAGACCGTGGCGCGGACTGGCGGGCATTTCGCCGCCAATCTGGGCACTGTGGAACTGACCATTGCCCTGCACTATGTTTTTAACACTCCAGATGATCGACTGGTATGGGACGTGGGTCATCAGACCTACCCGCACAAGATCCTGACCGGTCGCCGCGCCCGCATGGACAGTTTGCGGCGCAAGGACGGCATCGCCGGATTTCCCAGACGCTGCGAAAGCCCCTACGACTGTTTCGGGGTTGGCCATTCCAGCACTTCCCTGAGCGCCGCGTTGGGGATGGCCATCGCCGCCGAGCGCGCCGGCAGCGACCGCAAGGTCGTCGCGGTGATCGGCGATGGCGCGATGACCGCCGGCATGGCGTTCGAGGCGTTCAACCACGCCGGCCATCTGCGCAGCAATCTGCTGGTCGTGCTCAACGACAACGAAATGTCGATTTCGCCGAACGTGGGCGCTTTATCCGCCCATCTGACCACGCTATTGTCGGGTCGGCTGTTTTCCACCGTGCGCGAGAGCGGCAAGAAAGTCCTCAGCCATATGCCGCCCATGCTGGAAGTCGCGCGCCGCGCCGAGGAGCAGGTCAAGGGCCTGCTTGCGCCGGGCGGCATCCTGTTCGAGGAGCTGGGCTTCACCTATTACGGACCGGTGGACGGTCACGATCTGCCGGTTTTGGTGCAGACCCTGCGCAACCTGCGTGCGCTCGAAGGGCCGCGTCTGCTGCATGTGGTTACCCGCAAGGGCAAGGGCTACAAGCTGGCCGAGGACGAGCCGGTCGACTATCACGGCGTCGGTGCGTTCGATCCCGCCTGCGGTCTGAAAGCGACCCAACCCAGCGGTGGACCGAGCTACACCCAGGTTTTCGGCGAATGGCTGTGCGACATGGCGGCCCGGGACGAACGACTGATCGGCATCACCCCGGCCATGCGGGAAGGGTCGGGACTGGTCGAGTTCGCCGAGCGTTTCCCCGATCGCTATTTCGATGTTGCGATCGCCGAGCAGCACGCGGTTACATTGGCAGCGGGGCTGGCCTGCGAGGGGTTCAAGCCGGTGGTGGCGATCTACTCCACCTTCCTACAGCGGGCCTACGATCAGCTGATTCACGATGTCGCCCTGCAGAATCTGCCCGTTTTGTTCGCGGTCGATCGTGCCGGCCTGGTCGGGCCGGATGGACCGACTCACGCCGGCAGTTTCGATTATAACTATCTCCGCTGCATCCCCAACCTGGTGGTGATGGCCCCGGCCGATGAGAACGAGTGTCGGCAAATGCTCTATACCGGTTTCCAGTTGAACCAGCCGGCGGTGGTGCGTTATCCGCGCGGCAAGGGCGCGGGTGTGCCGGTAGAGTGGGAGATGCAAGCGCTGCCGCTGGGCAAGGCGCACCTCCGGCGTCGGGGTCGGGATCTAGCGCTGCTGGCGTTTGGCAGCATGGTCGATGTCGCTGAGCGCATCGCCGAACGCTTGAACGCCACAGTGGTCAATATGCGTTTCGTCAAGCCTCTGGACGAGGCCACCGTGGTGCGCATGGCCACCGAGCACCGTTGGCTGGTCACCCTGGAGGAAGGCGCGGTGGCCGGTGGCGCGGGTAGCGCCGTGCACGAATGCCTGGCGGCGCAGGGGATTTGGACCCCGCTTTATCACATCGGTCTGCCGGATCGTTTCGTCGAGCAGGGCGAGCGGGGTGAGTTGCTGGCCGAATGTGGGCTGGATGCGGAGAGCGTATTCCGGCAGCTGGCGGCGTGGGGTGTGGTTGCCTCGGTGGCTTCCCCGAGCGATGTCTGAGCGTTATGCTTGGGAATTAACCGCCACGGGTTTGATCCAAATGAGAGATCCCGCGGTTGTGGGGCACTGGTTTTGAATGAAGGCGCATGAGTACGCGCCGCTGAGAGGGTTGCATGAAGCCATTGATGATGAATTCCGCGGCCATGCCTACGGTGATCCATATCCCCGACGTGCAAAATAGCGCCGACACCCGGCGGTTGGCGATCAACAAGGTCGGTATCAAGGATATCCGCCACCCGGTCAAGGTCCGGGACCGCAGCGGCGGCGAGCAACACACCATCGCCATGTTCAACATGTATGTGAATCTGCCCCACAATTTCAAGGGCACGCACATGTCGCGGTTCGTGGAGATCCTGAACGTGCCGGGCCGGGAAATTTCGGTGAGCTCCTTCAAGGATATGCTGATGGAGATGACCGACCGGTTGGAGGCCGAGGCCGGGCATATCGAGATGACCTTCACCTACTTCGTCAACAAGGCTGCTCCGGTGTCGGGGGTCGAAAGCCTGATGGATTACGAGGTGACCTTCATCGGCGAGATTCGCGCCGGCCGGCCGACCATGAATCTCAAGGTGGTGGTTCCGGTCACCAGCCTGTGTCCCTGCTCGAAGAAGATCTCCCGCTACGGTGCGCACAACCAGCGCTCGCACGTGACCGTCAATGTGCGCACGCGCGGCTTCATCGGCATCGAGGACATCATCGATCTGGTGGAAAAGGAAGCGTCCTGCGAGCTCTACGGCTTGCTCAAGCGGCCGGACGAGAAGTACGTGACCGAGCGCGCCTACGAGAATCCCAAGTTCGTGGAAGACATGGTGCGCGACATCGCCGCCAAGCTGAATCAGGATGACCGGGTGGCGGCTTATGCGGTGGAGTCGGAAAATTTCGAATCCATCCACAATCATTCCGCCTATGCCATGATCGAGCACGACAAGGAAGCCGAGGAGGCGGGCGTGGATGAAGCGGTCGTTCAGGTTCAGGACGAGGATATTTGAACCGGAACGATGCTCGAAAAAAAAGCCGTTCGCGATGAACGGCTTTTTTCATGTCTGGCGAATGGTGGGCGATGCTGGATTCGAACCAGCGACCCCTGCCGTGTGAAGGCAGTGCTCTCCCGCTGAGCTAATCGCCCCTCAAAATGAGCTTCGCATTATAACGAACCGATATCAGTATTGGCAAGCTGCGCCGAGCTTGTTTCGGCTGGCCGATGACCGACCGCTCAGAGATACTGCACATCGACGATTTCGTAGGTCTTGATGCCGCCGGGAGTGTGGACGTCGACGACATCGCCGATGAATTTGCCGATCAGCGCGCGGGCGATGGGCGAACCGAAGGAGATCTTGCCTTCCTTGATGCTGGCTTCGTCCTCGCCGACGATTTTATAGCGTTTCTCTTCCTCGCTGTCTTCCTCGATCAACCGCACCGTAGCGCCGAAGATCACCTTGTCCGAGACGGGCAGGGTCGTCACATCGATGATCTGGGCATGCGCCAGCTTCGTTTCGACCTCGGCGATACGGCCTTCGATGAAACTCTGCTGTTCGCGCGCAGCGTGGTATTCGGCGTTTTCTTTCAGGTCGCCATGAGCGCGAGCTTCGGCGATCGCGGCAATGACACGCGGCCGGGCTACCGTTTTCAGCTCCTGTAGTTCAGCCCGGAGCTGTTCGGCTCCGGCGACGGTCATCGGTGTGGTATTGGTCATGCGTGCAGTTCCCGGTGCAGATCCTGAAGGCAATTCACGCTGGTGTTGTCGAGTTCGCGCAGCGCCTGACAGCTGGCCCGCGCCGCGGCGAGGGTCGTGGTGTAGCTAATCTTGTGCATCAGCGCTTCCCGCCGAATCGAAAAGGAATCGGCGATGGCCTGCTTGCCTTCAGTGGTGTTGACAATGAGATGGATCTGATCGTTCTTGATCATGTCCACGATATGCGGACGGCCTTCACCGACCTTGTGAACGGATTCACAGGCGAGGCCGTGGGTGCGCAGGGTAAGGGCCGTGCCACGGGTGGCGACTAGCTGGAAACCCAGTCGTTCCAGTTCGCGCGCGATCTCTACGATCTTCGCTTTGTCGCCGTCGCGCACGCTGAGGAAGGCCCGACCGCCGCGCGGCAATGGGTTGCCGGCGCCGAGCTGGGCCTTGGCGAAGGCTTCGCCGAAACTGCGCCCGACCCCCATCACCTCGCCGGTCGATTTCATTTCCGGCCCCAGCAGCGGATCGACTCCGGGGAATTTGACGAAGGGGAACACCGCCTCCTTGACGGAATAGTAGGCGGGAATCACTTCGCCCGATACCCCCTGGTCGGCCAGGCTGCGGCCGACCATGCAGCGGGCCGCGATCTTGGCCAGCGGCCGGCCAGTGGCCTTGGACACATAGGGGACGGTGCGGGAAGCGCGCGGATTGACTTCCAGGATGTAGAGATCGTCGCCCTGAATAGCGAACTGGGTGTTCATCAGGCCGATCACGCCCAGTTCCAGCGCCATCGCCCGCACCTGCTCGCGCAGCCGATCCTGAATCGCCGGACTGAGCGAGTAGGGCGGCAGCGAGCAGGCGGAATCGCCGGAATGCACCCCGGCTTCTTCGATGTGCTCCATGATGCCGCCGATGATGACGTCAGATCCATCGCTGATCGCGTCCACATCCACCTCGACGGCGTCGTTCAGAAAGCGGTCCAGCAGGACCGGCGAGTCGTTCGACACTTGGACCGCCTCGCGCATGTAGCGGCGCAGGTCCTCTTCCTGATGGACGATTTCCATGGCCCGTCCGCCCAGCACATAGGAGGGCCGCACCACCAGCGGATAGCCGATGTCCTGCGCCAGTCGCACGGCCTCTTCCGGTTCACGGGCGGTGCGGTTGGCCGGTTGCAACAGGTCGAGTTGGGCGATCATCTGCTGGAAGCGCTCGCGGTCCTCGGCCCGGTCGATGGCGTCCGGGCTGGTGCCGATGATCGGAACACCGTTGGCGGCCAGTAACCTGGCCAGTTTGAGCGGAGTCTGGCCGCCATACTGGACGATCACGCCCTTGGGTTGTTCCTTGCGCACGATCTCCAGCACGTCTTCCAGGGTCAACGGCTCGAAGTACAGCCGATCGGAGGTGTCGAAATCGGTGGAGACGGTCTCCGGGTTGCAGTTGACCATGATGGTCTCGTAGCCGTCTTCGCGCAGGGCGAGCGCAGCGTGGACGCAGCAGTAGTCGAACTCGATGCCTTGCCCGATGCGGTTCGGCCCGCCGCCCAGCACCATGATCTTTTGGCGCTCGCTGGGTTCGGCTTCGCACTCGTCCTCGTAGGTGGAATACAGATAGGCAGTGTTGGTGGCGAACTCGGCGGCGCAGGAGTCGACCCGTTTGTAGACCGGATGGACGTCGAGCTCCTGGCGCAGCTGGCGAATGATGGTTTCGGTGGCGCCGGCCAGGGTTGCCAGCCGGGTGTCGGAAAAGCCCTTGCGCTTGAGTTGGTACAGGCGGTTGCGATCACGCAGCGAGGCCAGTCCGAGACTGCGGGTTTCGCCGGCCAGTTGCGCCAGCTCTTCGATTTGGACCAGGAACCAGGGGTCGATCCGGGTCAGGTCGTACAGGGTTTCGAGCGAATAACCCAACCGAAAGGCTTCGGCCACGTACCAGAGTCGCCGGGGACCGGGCACTCCCAGCTCCTGCTTGAGCGTGGTGTGCGGGTCGGCGTCGAAGCCGTCGAGCACCTCGTTGAAACCGTCGGTGCCGATCTCCAGCCCGCGCAGGGCCTTCTGCAGCGACTCCTGGAAGGTCCGGCCGATGGCCATGACTTCGCCGACCGATTTCATCTGGGTGGTCAGACGAGGGTCGGCCTGGGGGAATTTCTCGAAGTTGAAGCGCGGCACCTTGGTGACGACATAGTCGATGCTCGGCTCGAACGAGGCCGGGGTGCGACCACCGGTGATCTCGTTGCGCAACTCGTCCAGGGTATAGCCGACCGCCAGCTTGGCTGCGACTTTGGCGATGGGGAAGCCGGTGGCCTTGGAGGCCAGCGCCGAGGAACGGGACACGCGCGGATTCATCTCGATGATGACCATGCGCCCGTCTTCGGGGTTGATGGCGAACTGCACGTTGGAGCCGCCGGTGTCGACCCCGATCTTGCGCAGCACCGCCAGCGAGGCGTCGCGCATGATCTGGTATTCCTTGTCGGTCAGGGTTTGCGCCGGCGCAACGGTGATGGAGTCGCCAGTATGCACCCCCATCGGGTCGAGATTTTCGATGGAGCAGACGATGATGCAGTTGTCGTGCTGGTCCCGCACCACCTCCATCTCGAATTCTTTCCAGCCCAGCACCGATTCTTCGATCAGGACCTCGTTGACCGGCGACAGATCGAGGCCGCGTTCGAGGATCTCGACCAGTTCTTCACGGTTGTAGGCGATGCCGCCGCCGCTGCCGCCCAGGGTGAACGAGGGGCGGATGATGGTCGGGTAGCCGATGACGGCGTGCTGGGCCAGGGCTTCCTCCACGGTGTGAGCGATCACCGAGCGCGGGGTTTTCAAGCCGATCTCGTGCATGGCCTGGCGGAAGCGGTCGCGATCCTCGGCCATGTCGATGGCCTCGGGCGAAGCGCCGATCATCTCCACGCCGTACTGTTCCAGCACGCCGTTGTGGAACAGATCCAGCGCGCAGTTCAGTGCGGTTTGGCCACCCATGGTCGGCAACAGGGCGTCGGGGCGTTCGCGGGCGATGATGTGCGCGACCGTACGCCAGTGGATCGGCTCGATGTACACGGCGTCGGCCATGTTGGGATCGGTCATGATGGTGGCTGGATTGGAATTGACCAGGATCACCCGATACCCTTCTTCCCGCAGAGCCTTGCAGGCTTGCGCGCCCGAGTAATCAAACTCGCAGGCTTGGCCGATCACGATGGGACCGGCGCCAATGATCAGGATGCTGTGTAAATCGGTACGCTTGGGCATGGCTCGATTGAGAAAGCAAAGGTCGCGAGAAGTCGGGAATCAGGCATCGGGGCCGATGCCGGCCTGTCGGGCAGCCATGAGGGCGATGAATCGATCGAACAGCGGCGACACGTCATGCGGGCCAGGGCTGGCCTCGGGGTGGCCCTGGAAGCTGAAGGCGGGTCGATCGGTGCGGGCGATGCCCTGTAGCGAGCCATCGAAGAGCGAGCGATGGGTGGTGCGCAGATTGGCCGGCAGAGTCGCCTCGTCGACCGCGAAACCGTGGTTTTGGCTGCTGATCATCACCCGACCGCTGTCGAGATCGAGCACCGGATGATTGCCGCCGTGATGGCCGAATTTCATCTTGATGGTCCGCGCTCCGCTGGCCAGGCCCAACAGCTGGTGTCCCAGGCAGATCCCGAACACGGGGATATTGGTCTCCAGCAGCTCGCCAATGGCGGTGATGGCGTAGTCGCAGGGCTCGGGATCGCCAGGGCCGTTGGATAGGAAGACCCCATCCGGGTTCAGGCGCAGGACTTCGGCGGCCGACATCTGGGCCGGGACCACGGTCAGTCGGCAATGCCGATCGGCCAGCATCCGCAGGATGTTGCGCTTGATGCCATAGTCGTAGGCCACCACGTGATAGCGGGTGTCCGACATCGCCGGGAAGCTGTTGCCAGCGAGTTGCCAGCTGCCTTCGCCCCATGGGTAGGGCACGGTCGTGCTCACGACGCGGGCCAGATCCATGCCCTTCAGACCTGGGAATTCGCCGGCCAGCCGCAAGGCCAGATTCGCATCAAGAGCGTCGCCAGCCATGATGCAACCGTTCTGAGCGCCTTTTTCTCGCAGCAATCGGGTCAATCGGCGGGTGTCGATGCCGGCGATGGCCACGACACCGCGTTCCTGCAGATAACGCTCCAGGGGTTGTTGGCTGCGCCAGTTGCTCGCGGTGCGCGGGCAGTCCCGCACTACCAGCCCGCTGGCATGGATGTCAGGCGCTTCCTCATCGCCGCGGTTGGTGCCGACGTTACCGATGTGGGGATAAGTGAGAGTGATGATTTGCTGACAATAGGACGGGTCGGTCAAGATCTCCTGGTAACCGGTGATCGAGGTGTTGAAAACGACTTCGCCCTGGGCGTGACCATCGACGCCGATGGATTCGCCCTGGAACAGGCTACCGTCTTCCAGAACCAGAAGCGCGGATTTCCTCAAGGGAACCTCCAAGACAGGCACGCATAAGAAAGGAGCGGTAAGGACCGCTCCCCGAATGCGGTGCAAAACCATGCTGAACTGGCGCGGAGTCTACCAAATCGTATTGCGCCACTCCAGTTGTCGGATTATCGACACTAGCAGAGGTTCAGCGCAGATCGAGCACGTCCTGCATGTCGAACAATCCTGGCCCACGTCCAGCCAACCAGGCGGCGGCGCGTACTGCTCCACGGGCGAAGGTCATGCGGCTGGAGGCGCGATGGGTGATCTCGATGCGCTCGCCGACATCGGCGAACAGCACGGTGTGATCGCCGACGATATCGCCCGCCCGGATTGTGGCGAATCCGATGGTCTTCCGATCGCGTTCCCCGGTGACGCCATGCCGACCGTAGACCGCACACTGGTCCAGATCGCGACCCAGCGTGCGGGCGACGACCTGGCCCATGGCCAGCGCGGTGCCAGAGGGGGCATCCACCTTGTGACGATGATGGGCTTCCTGGATCTCGACATCCACGCTATCGCCCAGCACGGCGGCCGCCAATTCCAGTAGCTTGAAGCAGAGGTTGACCCCCACGCTCATGTTGGGCGCGAACACGATCGGAATCGTCGCTGCAGCGCTGGCGATGGCGGCCTTTTGGTCGGCCTGGAAGCCGGTCGTCCCGATCACCATGGCCTTGCCGGCGGCCTGGCACAGGGCCAGGTGCTCCAGGGTTGCCGACGGCCGGGTGAAGTCGACCAACACGTCGAAGCGATCGGTCAGCGGCGTCAGATCGGCCACGATCGGCACACCCAATCGACCGAGACCGGCAAGCTCGCCGGCATCCGCGCCGATCAGCGGATTTTCGGGATATTCCGAAGCGACCGTGCAGCGAACGCCCTCGGTTTGGGCGCAGGCGTCGAGCAGGTTGCGGCCCATGCGACCGGCAGCGCCGGCAATTGCGATGTGAACCATGGCTGGCGTTTTTCCAGAAGGACGATGGAGAAACCGTGACCGCCGGATGGGGTCGCCGCGCTGCGCCAACGACACGTGAAGGCAAGCGGGGAAAGCAACTCAGGCTACGCGATGGCGCAGCCTGCGATGTTCTGGAGCGGGTGATGGGAATCGAACCCACGCCATCAGCTTGGGAAGCTGAGGTTCTACCATTGAACTACACCCGCCTTGGGATTCCACCGGCTATCGCTTGACAAACAGCGGATGGAATCGAAATCTTAGCGACAAAGCATGCTCCTTGCAAGGACGACTCTGGCCGGTCACTTGCAGGAGCATCGCTGAGACCCGCTTATTCGGGGATGCGGAGAGCCTCGGGATCGACCGCCTGTTTTAGCCAGCCGGGTTTCTTGCCACGACCGGTCCAAGTTTGCTCCGGATTTTCCGGATTGCGATATTTGGGAGCGCCGACCGATCTGCGCTTGCGGATGGAAAAGCTCAGCACTTCTTCCGGAGTCATGTTATACAGCTTGGCCTTTTCGATCATCTGCTCGCGCAGAGTGGCGATTTCACTGGCCTTCTTTTGTTCGATCGCTGCCTCGGCTTTAATGATCAGTTCGTTAAGCTCCTCAATCGAAGAAGCGTCGATGATATCGTCAATACTGTTGCTCATGGTTTTACGGGTACCGTGTTAATGCTGTTTAGGGAGATTCTTGATCCGAACCACCCGGTTATTGTATGGCATTTTTTTTTATCACTGCAATTGATTTAATGGTCGTTGGAAAATTTCATGAATGGATTCCCGTTTGATCAATTGTTTGACTGGTTAGAGTTTGACATGAATCCAAGTGATGTCTTCAATAGGCTTGCAATCGCCCGGTTGGGTGAGGACGAAAATTCCTCAGCCGATTCGCCGCGGCGAATCCGGAGTTTTGTTCGGCGCGAGGGGCGCATCACCCGCGCCCAGCAGCGCGCTCTGGAGGAATGGTGGGGGCAGTTTGGGGTAGACGCGGATGTCGCTGAATTGGTTCCCAATCAGTTATTTGGTCGGAATGCCCGGTTGGTTTTGGAGATCGGCTTTGGCGATGGAGAGACGCTGGTCGCGATGGCGGCGGCCGATCCGGAAACCGATTATCTGGGGGTGGAAGTCCATCTTCCGGGAATAGGCCATTTGTTGCTGCAGGCGGCGAAAGCAGAACTGACCAACCTGCGGATCTTGCGTGCCGATGCGTTCGACGTGCTGGAACGACGGTTGCCCGATCGCTGTCTGGATCGAGTGCAGATCTTCTTTCCCGACCCCTGGCCCAAGGTTCGGCATCACAAACGTCGTCTCATTCAGTTTCCACTGATTGCGTTGTTGGTGCGTAAACTTAAGATCGGTGGACAATTGCATATTGCGACCGACTGTGAGGATTACGCCGATTCTATTCTGAGCCTGCTGAACGCAAGCCCTGAACTGACTAATCAGGCCGCTGAAAACGGTTTCGCACCGCGGCCGGCCTATCGGCCGCTGACCAAGTTCGAACTGCGTGGCCAACGGCTGGGGCACTCGATCCGAGATCTGCTTTTCGCGCGGTGTGGCGAATCGGAATGAATCGAGCGGGGTTGCTCACCGTGGCGCTCTGCAAAAGAGTCTTGGTTGCAATGACGTGGATGAGGGGCAGGCTCTCGGCATGATCACCGTACAGCAGGTATTGACCGTGACCACTCGCGGTCGTGGAACCTTGGAAATCACCGATTCCATACGCAACATCGTGCGGGAATCCGGGGTTGGTGTGGGTTTGGCGCATGTCTTCGTGCACCATACCAGCGCTTCACTCATTCTCTGCGAGAACGCCGATCCAACGGTGCGCCGTGATCTGGAAACCTTCATGACGCGCCTGGCGCCGGATGGCGCATCATGGCTCGAACATGACGACGAAGGGCCGGACGACATGCCCGCCCACATCCGCACCATCCTGACCCAAAGTAGCCTGGCGATTCCAGTGACGGCAGGTCGTTGCGCCTTGGGCGTTTGGCAGGGCATTTATCTGTGGGAGCATCGCCGAGCGCCGCACAGTCGCCGTATCACGGTAACGGTGCAGGGCCATGAACGACTGGATTGAAAAGCGGCCCTAGCCGGTCAGCGGGTTTTTGTCCAAAATATATTATCGCTGCTCTGTCCATGTACGAGCGCGATGACGAGGGTTGCCATCGTCCCAATGGCGGGGGTGGCTCGAAACCAAGATGGCGATGAGGTCAAGGGCATGTCTGTCAGATTATTTTCAGGCGATTTCCGCACCCAGTGGCTGCACTCCTGGGCACTGGCCATGGTGTTGTGGGTGGTGGCCGGTCCCGTGCTGGGACAGGAAGAAGGAGCGCCTGGCCGCGCGCCGAACGTCCACGCACTGTCAGCGGTATTGATGAATCCTGCTACCGGCGAGATCCTGTTCGCCAAGGAGCCTCATATGCGGCTGCCGCCGGCTAGCACCACCAAGGTGTTGACCGCGCTGGTGGCTTTGGAGCATCTCGATCTCAATGCCCGGGTGCCGGTGAGCGTCCAGGCGGCCAGCGCCCCGCCCAGCCGCATCGGCTTGCATGCCGGTGAGGCGGCCCTGACCCAGGATCTGCTGTATGGTTTGTTGCTGAAATCGGGCAACGACGCCGCTGAAACCCTGGCTGAAGCGGCGGGCGGTTCGGTCCCCGGCTTCGCCGAGCTGATGAACGCCAAGGCTGCGCAAGTCGGTGCGCACGAAAGTCATTTCATGAATCCGCATGGCCTGCCGAACGACGATCATTACACGACAGCCTACGATCTGGCGCTGATCTTCCGGCAGGCTATGAATCAACCGACCTTTGCCGACATCGTGCGCACCCGCAGCGCGGCTTTGCGGATCGAATCAGGGCAGGGGGTGTATGGCGACTGGCGCATGGTCCCTGTGGTCAGCCACAATCGCCTGCTGGCTTCCTACGAAGGTGCGGTGGGTGGCAAGACCGGTTTTACCTTCAAGGCCCGACGCTGTTTCGTGGGCGAGGTGGATCGCGGCGGGGTCCGGCTGATCGTGTCGATTCTCAACAGCCCCAACAGCGGAACGCTATGGCAGGATGCGCGCACCTTGCTCGATTATGGGTTTGCGCGCTACGGTTTGGCCCCGTTGCCGTCGATCCAGGCGGAGCCTGTTCCCATCATGGTTCGTCGCGCGCCGGCTGCGACTCCGGCTGTCATGCGGGTGGCGATAGCGCCGGTCGCTCGACAGCGTGCGGCATCGAGCCAGGATGACGACGACGATGACGATAACGATAACGCGTCCAGTCAGGCGAAACCGGCCGCCGTGGCCAAGGCTCCCGTCAAGCCGGCGGTGGCGATGTTGGCCAAGCCGACGCCAGGCAAGAGCGGCAAGACTGTCCAGGCCGACAAGGCTACGAAGGCTACGAAGGCTAAGGAAAAGACGGTGGCCGTCGCCAAGGCGGATAAGCGACCGGCGGCGACCAAAGTGGCTCGGTCGGAGCCGGTCAGTTCCAAGCCGAAGAACGGTACGAAGCCGCGAAGCTGAGGCTGGATCGAGCAGCACAAAAAAAGGGCGATCCAGTCGGATCGCCCTTTTGCATTGGAACCGCTTCAACTTAGCGCGATGCGGAAATTCAGCCGCGCTTATCCAGTGGCATCACGTCGCGCTTGGGCAAGCCGACATAGAGCTGACGCGGCCGACCGATCTTCTGATCCTTTTCGGTGATCATCTCGATCCAGTGGCTGATCCAGCCGGCGGCGCGGGCGATGGCGAACATCACCGTGTACATTTCGACCGGAATCTTCAGCGCGCTGTAGATGATGCCAGAGTAGAAATCGACATTGGGATACAGCTTGCGCTCGATGAAGTAGGGATCGCTGAGCGCGATTTCCTCCAGACGCATGGCCAAGTCCAGACGCGGGTCGTGGCCCATGGTTTCCAGGACTTCGTGGCAGATGTCCTTGATGATGCGGGCGCGCGGGTCGAAGCTCTTGTAGACCCGGTGGCCGAAGCCCATCAGCCGGACGCCGCTGTTCTTGTCCTTGACCTTGGCGATGAAGTTGTCGATGTTCGAAACGTCACCGATCCGATCCAGCATCCGGATCACGGCTTCGTTGGCGCCGCCGTGGGCCGGACCCCACAGACAGGCGATGCCGGCAGCGATCGCTGCGTACGGATTGGTGCCAGACGAGCCCGCCAGCCGCACGGTGGAGGTGGAGGCGTTCTGTTCGTGGTCGGCGTGCAGGGTGAACAGCACATCCAAAGCCCGCTCAGCGATTGGATTGACCTCGTAGCGCTTGCCGGGCAGGCTGAACATCATGTACAGCAGGTTGCCGGTGTAGCTCAGGTCGTCGCGGGGATAGATCGAGGGATCGCCGATGCTGTGCTTGTAGGCGGCGGCGGCGATGGTCGGCATCTTGGCGATCAGCCGACGGGCGGTGACCATGCGGTCTTCGTAATTCTGGATATTGAGCCGGTCGTGGAAGAAGGCCGAGAGCGAGCTGATCGCGGCGGTCATCATCGCCATCGGGTGGGCGTCGTAGTTGAAGCCTTCCAGGAACCGGCGAAGGTTCTCGCGAATCCGGTTGTGCCGGGTGATGCTGGTCTCGAAAATCTGCTTCTTTTCCGGGGTGGGCAATTCGCCGTACAGCAACAGATAGCTGACTTCGAGGAAGTTGCACTGCTCGGCCAATTGCTCGATCGGGTAACCGCGATACAACAATTCACCCTTGTCGCCATCCAGGTAGGTGATGGTGCTCTGGCAACTGGCCGTCGACATGAAGCCGGGGTCGTAGGTGAAGTAGCCAAACTCCTTGGCCAGCTTGCCGATGTCCACCACGGGAGCGCCGTAGACGGGCTCCAGGACGGGCATCTGCGCCGTTTTTCCGTTGGCGTCATCCGTAAAGGTAATCGTTGACATGCAGTAACCTCCAGCGGTGGGATGATAAAGTTGGAACAGGCTGGTCGCTGTTATAGTGGTTGCTATTCCAGCGGTATTCCAAACAGCGGTCGGCGTCTCACGCACCTTTTCAAAGCGTTGGCGATGATACTCCAATCGACCGCTGTGCCGCAAAAGCCTGTTGAGGACCGGGCGGCGGCGGGCAAAAAAAAGGCATCTCGTGGATGCCTGTTCGGTGTCCGGAAATGCGTCAGGACAGGCCGTACTTGCGACGGAAACGGTCCACCCGGCCGGCCGTATCGACGATCTTCTGCTTGCCGGTGTAGAAGGGGTGGGAGTGGCTGGATACCTCCACTTTCACCAGCGGATATTCCTTGCCGTCGGTCCACTGGATCTTTTCCTTGGTGGAGATGGTGGAGCGGGTGAGGAAGGAGAAATCGGTGGAGATGTCCTGGAACACGACTTCACGGTACTGGGGATGGATGTCTTTCTTCATGACTGCGAAAACCTTGCGAATGCGGTTGGCCAGACGATGCGCGCGATCGGGAACGAATGGGCGCGGGTGTCTAGCCGCTGATGGAATTTCGTAATATAACCAGTTTGAGAATCCTTGCGCAAGGCTGCTGACGCCGGTTCCGATCGGCCTCGCCCGACCGTCGCGAGGACATCCCCTTTCGAACCCGTAGTGGAGAACCCGATGAATCGTGATCGTGACCCCCGGATCGGCTTTGTCAGCCTCGGCTGTCCCAAGGCGTTGGTGGATTCCGAGCAAATCCTGACCCGGTTGCGAACCGAGGGTTATGACATCGCGCCGAGCTACGAGGCGGCCGATCTGGTGGTGATCAATACCTGTGGCTTCATCGACGCGGCGGTGGCCGAATCATTGGACGCCATCGGCGAGGCTCTGGCGGAGAACGGCAAGGTGATCGTCACTGGCTGTCTGGGGGCGAAGGGCAGCGTGGTGCGCGATCTGCATCCGAGCGTGCTGGCCGTCACCGGGCCACATGCCTGCGAGGAGGTGATGGCGGCGGTGCATGCGCATCTGCCCCGGCCGCACGACCCGTTCCTGGACCTGATTCCACCGCAGGGCGTCAAGCTGACCCCGCGGCATTACGCCTATCTGAAGATTTCCGAGGGCTGCAACCATCGCTGCACATTCTGCATCATCCCGCAGTTGCGCGGCGATCTGGTCAGCCGGCCGGTCGGCGAAGTGCTGCAGGAAGCCGAGGTGCTGGTACGGGCCGGGGTCAAGGAGCTATTGATCGTGTCCCAGGATACCAGCGCCTACGGGGTCGATGTGCGCTACCGCACCGGTTTCTGGCAGGGGCGGCCGCTCAAGACCCAGTTGACGGCGCTGGCCACCGCGCTGGGCGAGCTTGGTGTATGGGTGCGGCTGCATTACGTCTATCCCTATCCGCATGTCGACGATCTCATCCCGCTGATGGCGGAGGGCAAGCTGGTGCCTTATCTGGACGTGCCGCTGCAACACGCCAGCCCGCGGATTCTCAAGGCCATGAAACGGCCAGCCAACGCCGACAACGCCCTGGAGCGTATCCGCCGCTGGCGGGACATCTGCCCCGAACTCACCCTGCGCAGCACTTTCATCGTCGGCTTTCCCGGCGAGACCGAGGAGGATTTCAAGCGCCTGTTGGAATTCCTGGAAATGGCCGAGCTAGATCGGGTCGGGTGCTTCACCTACTCGCCGGTCGAGGGCGCGGCGGCCAATGCGTTGCCCGATGCGGTGCCGGAAGAGGTCAAGCAGGATCGGCAGGCTTGCCTGATGGAGTTGCAGGCCGGGATCAGCGCCCGCCGCTTGCAGCGCAAGCTTGGTCGGACCGTAACGGTGCTGGTGGATGAGCACGATGCCGAGGAAGGTGTAGCCATCGCCCGGTCCAGCGCCGATGCGCCGGAAATCGATGGACGGGTGTATGTCCTGGATGGGGCGGAACTGCCGGTGGGCGAGTTTGCCGCCGTCCGGATCGTGGAGACCGACGAGCACGATTTGTACGCCGAAACGGTCGAAAAGCAAGAGTCCCCGCGGCGTTCCCGCCAACAGGGCGCGGCGCGGCGACGCCGTTCGCGAGGCGGGTGATGGAGCCTGGATGGCGACGAATATTTCAATGGCGCAGGGCGAAGCGCCATCAGGTTGTGTCCTATTACGCTTCACCCCTATTGAACTTTTCGAGTCAATCCGTATCTTACTCATACAAGCGTATGCCCTTACGCCTGTCCGCTTCCCTCCCTGAGCGGGCTATGTCCGGTCGAAGGGCCGGATATCATATTCACCCCGGTTCCATTCCCCCTTGTAACCGGGGTTTTTTTTCGGCGCTCTTGACGATGCCGCCGTCGATCCCCATTTCAATCCTCACTGGCAAGCAAGACCTGCGGATCGGCTCGATCGCCCTGACGATGCCGCCCCGACTCCGGTTTTGACGACGCCGATTGTGTACAATCCCCTACCACAATGGCGAGGCACGATGATGGAATCATTGCATGGAACGACGATATTGGCGGTCCGACGACACGGCAAAGTGGTGATCGGTGGTGACGGACAGGTCACTCTGGGCAACACGGTGATGAAGGGCAACGCCCGCAAGGTTCGCCGCCTGTACCAGAACAAGATTATCGCCGGATTCGCCGGCGGTACGGCCGACGCCTTTACCTTGTTCGAGCGTTTCGAGGGCAAGTTGGAAAAGCACAGCGGCAATCTGACCCGGTCGGCCGTAGAGCTGGCGAAGGACTGGCGCACCGATCGTCTGCTCAGACGGCTGGAAGCCCTGTTGATCGTCGCCGATCTCCAAAGCACCCTGATCATTTCCGGCAATGGCGACGTGATCGAACCGGAGCGCGATCTGGCGGCGATCGGTTCGGGCGGGGCCTATGCCCAGGCCGCAGCCCAGGCCCTGCTGGCCCATACCGAGCTGGATGCGCGAACCATCGTCGAACAGGCCTTGAAAATTGCCGCTGGCATCTGCATATACACTAACGAGAATTTGACGTTTGAAGAACTGGCGAGCGCGTGATCCGGCAGTCGAGACAGCAGTGCCCGCTATCCTGTTTTCGCTTCATGTCTAGATGGTAGCCTCGTCATGTCGGAGATGACCCCCCGAGAAATCGCCCAGGAACTGGACAAGCACATCATCGGCCAGGAAGCCGCCAAACGCGCTGTGGCGATCGCCCTGCGCAATCGCTGGCGGCGGATGCGGGTGGATTCGGATTTGCGTAACGAAATCACGCCTAAGAACATCCTGATGATCGGCCCGACCGGCGTGGGCAAGACCGAAATCGCTCGGCGGCTGGCCAAGCTGGCCAACGCACCGTTCATCAAGGTCGAAGCGACCAAGTTCACCGAAGTGGGCTATGTCGGCCGCGATGTCGAGTCTATCATCCGCGATCTCATGGACAGCGCGGTGAAGATGGTGCGTGAGGAAGAAATGAACAAGGTCCGACATCGGGCCGAGGAAGCCGCGCAGGAGCGGGTGCTGGACGCCCTGTTGCCGCGGCCACGCAGCGTCGGCTTCGCCAACGAGCCGCCCGCGCCGGATCATTCCGCCACCCGCCAGAAGATGCGCGAACGCCTGTTCAATGGCGATCTGGACGACCGGGAGATCGAGATCGAAATCGCGATCCGGCCGGTGGGCGTCGAGATCATGGCCCCGCCCGGCATGGAAGAAATGACCAATCAGTTGCAGAGCCTGTTCCAGAATCTGAGCAGCGGTCGCACCAAGACCCGCAAGCTTAAGGTCCGCGACGCGCTCAAGCTGCTGCAGGAAGAAGAAGCGGCCAAGATGGTCAACGAGGAAGAACTGAAGCTCAAGGCGCTGGCGGCGGTCGAGCAGAACGGCATTGTCTTTATCGACGAGATCGACAAGGTGGCCAAACGCGGCGAATACGGTGGCCCGGACGTCTCGCGCGAGGGTGTGCAGCGCGATCTGTTGCCCCTGGTCGAAGGTTGCACGATTTCCACCAAATATGGGATGGTACGTACCGACCATATCCTGTTCATCGCCTCTGGCGCTTTCCATCTGGCCAAACCCTCCGACCTGGTGCCCGAACTGCAGGGTCGGTTGCCGATCCGGGTGGAGCTCAGCGCCTTGAGCACCGAGGATTTCGTGCGGATCCTGACCGAGCCCGACGCGGCGCTGACCCAGCAATACGCGGCGCTGATGGCCACGGAAGACGTCACGCTGGAATTCACGGCGGACGGGGTGCGACGCATCGCCGAGGTGGCGTGTCAGGTCAACGAGCGCACCGAGAACATCGGCGCTCGTCGTCTGCACACGATCATGGAGCGGTTGTTGGAGACCATCTCCTTCGATGCCCCCGATCGGGCCCGCCAGGTCGTGACCGTGGATTGCGCCTATGTGGATGCCCACTTGGGCGAGCTGATCAAGGACGAAGATTTGACCCGCTACATCCTGTGAGATCTCTCGATGAACATTCGCCCGACCGAAATCAAGCTGCATCAGGGGTCCCGACGGCTGGAAGTGGCCTTCGAGGACGGCGCCCATTTCGACTTGCCCTGCGAATATCTGCGGGTCTTTTCGCCCTCGGCCGAGGTGCGCGGCCATGGTCCCGGTTCGGAGACCCTGGTGGTCGGCAAGGAGGCTGTGAACATCACTGCGATCGAGCCCATCGGTAATTACGCCGTGCGCTTGGTGTTCGACGACGGCCACGCTACTGGCCTGTATTCCTGGAACGTCCTGTACGACCTGGGTACCGAGCAGGCGCACAACTGGCAGGATTATCTGCGCCGGCTGGCCGACGCTGGTCATCAGCGCCAAGCCTGATATCCTTCCGCATCCTTTGCCTCGAGATTCCCGCCCGTCATGGAACAGCCTGAGACGACGCACTTCGGTTACCAGAAGGTGGCCGCCAACGAAAAGGCCCGCAAGGTTGCCCAGGTATTCGATTCGGTCGCCAACAAGTACGACCTGATGAACGACCTGATGTCCATGGGCGTGCACCGACTGTGGAAACGCTTTGCAGTGGGCATCAGTGGGGTGCGGGCTGGTGAACGGGTCCTGGATCTGGCCGGCGGCACCGGCGATCTGACCAGCCGGCTGTTGCCGCTGGTGGGACCGAAGGGTCTGGTAGTGCTGTCCGACATCAATGCCAGCATGCTGAGCGAGGGACGGCGGCGTCTGATCGACGAAGGCGCGGTCGGCAATGTCGCCTATGCCCAGATCGACGCCGAGCAATTGCCGTTTCCCGACAATACCTTCGATTGCATCACCATCGCCTTTGGCTTGCGCAACGTCACCTACAAGGAACGGGCGCTGGCGGCCATGCAGCGCGCGCTCAAACCCGGTGGGCGGGTGGTCATCCTGGAGTTTTCCCATCCGGTCGCGCCAGGGCTGAAACCGGCCTACGATCTGTATTCGTTCACGGTGCTGCCGCTGTTAGGCAAGCTGGTGGCCAACGACATGGCCAGCTATCGTTATCTGGCCGAATCCATTCGCATGCATCCCGATCAGGAGACTCTGCTGGGCATGATGGAAACCGCCGGTCTCGAGCGCTGCCAGTATTTCAACCTGAGCGGTGGGATCGTCGCGGTGCATCGCGGCTACAAGTTCTGATTCTGATGCAAACGGCCATCCTGCTCCTGCGGACCGGAGGTAGGGTGCGAGGAGCGTTGATCTTGAGGACTCCCATGTGACGCCCGCCCTTGTCGTTGCCGGTCTGGAAACCGTGCTCGATCGGGTTTTGCGACTCGATCCCGATATCGGCCCGCGCCTGGCGGCGCTGAACGGCGCGATCATCGCCATCGAATCGACCGACTTGGGCCTGAACTGCTATCTGCTGCCAGGACCGCATGGCGTCCAGCTGTTGGATCGCTACGATGGCGAACCGACGGTGCGCATCCGTGGTTCGCTGGCCGCTCTGGTCCGGCAGAGCAGCGGCCGCCAGCAGGGCGGCGAGGTCGCCGTCGAAGGCGATGCAGCGGTTGGCCGGGAATTCCAGGCGATCCTGATGGATCTGCATATCGACTGGGAAGAGCAGCTTTCCCAAGTGATCGGCGATGTCGCCGCGTATCGCCTGGGACGTCTCTGGCGCGGTTTCCGCGACTGGGGCCAACAAACGTCCGGGGTTTTGCTGCGCGACAGCGGCGAGTATCTGCAGCAGGAACTGCGGGTGTTGCCGCCGCACCATGCGGTCGAACAGTTTCTTACCGCCGTGGATGTCCTGCGCGAAGACACCGACCGGCTGGCGCTGCGGATCGAACGGCTGCGTCGCCAGCTGACCGTCGGCGAGTCGGCCTAGGACCGCCCCCTTGTTCCGGCGTGAATACGGTTTGTTTCGTCCAGCCCAGCTGCTGCGGTTGCTGCATATCAACCGGGTGTTGGTGCGGCATGGGCTCGATGACATCATCTTCGCGACCCATCTATTTCGGCCGATCGGCTTCCTGCGCCATCTGCTGCCGTGGAACTGGGCGCAACGCGAGGCGCTGCAGCAGTCGCGCGGCGAACGCATCCGCCTGGCGCTAGAGGATCTGGGGCCGATCTTCGTCAAGTTCGGCCAGATGCTGTCGACTCGCCGCGATCTGCTGCCGGACGACATCGCGCTGGAACTGGCTCGGCTGCAGGATCGGGTACCGCCATTCCCCGGCGAGCAGGCGCGGACCATTATCGCCAAGGCTTATGGCCAGCCGGTGGAAGCGGTGTTTACCGCCTTCGATGCCCAGCCGCTGGCTTCGGCTTCTATCGCGCAGGTGCATGCCGCCCAGTTGGCGGGCGATCGCGAGGTGGTGGTCAAGGTGTTGCGGCCAGGGATCGAGAAGGTCATCCGCCGCGATGTGGAATTACTCTACATCATCGCCAGTCTGGCTCAGCGCTACTGGGGGGAGGGCCGGCGGTTGCGGCCGGTCGAGGTGGTGGCGGAGTACGAGAAGACCATCATCGACGAGCTGGATCTGGTCCGCGAGGCGGCCAACGCCAGTCAGTTGCGGCACAATTTTCAGGGCTCGCCGATTCTGTACGTCCCCGAAGTGTCTTGGCCGCAGACTCGTCGCAACGTGCTGGTGATGGAGCGGATTCGCGGCATTCCGGTGGGGGACATCGCCGAGTTGCGCCGTCGTGGGGTCGATCTCAAGAAGCTGTCGGAACGGGGCGTGGAAATCTTCTTCACCCAGGTGTTCCGCGACAGTTTCTTCCACGCCGACATGCACCCTGGCAACATCTTCGTCAACGCCGAGAACCCGGCCGACCCGCGCTATATCGCCGTCGATTTCGGCATCATCGGCACCTTGAATCCCACCGATCAGCACTATCTGGCTGAGAACTTCCTGGCCTTCTTCCATCGCGACTACCGGCGGGTGGCGGAATTGCACATCGAATCGGGCTGGGTGCCGGCCAAAACCCGGGTGGACGAATTCGAGTCGGCGATCCGCACGGTATCGGAGCCGATCTTCGATCGACCGCTCAAGGACATTTCCTTCGGCGGTTTTCTGCTGACGTTGTTCCAGACCGCCCGCCGCTTCAACATGGAAGTGCAGCCGCAACTGGTGCTGTTGCAGAAAACTCTGCTCAACATCGAAGGCTTGGGCCGCCAGCTCGATCCGGACCTGGATCTGTGGAAGACCGCCAAGCCGTTTCTGGAAACCTGGATGCGCGATCGAGTCGGGCCGCAGTCGGTGATCAAGCGCATCCGCTACTACTTCCCGCGCTGGGTCGATCAGACTCCGGATTTGCCCAACCTGATCCATGATCTGCTGCGCAAGGCCAATTCTGGCGAGATCATGGTGCAGTTGCAGAAACAGGAGATGGATCAGTTGCGGCGGGAAATGCGCCAGGCCAACCGGCGCAATTTCCACTCGGCGGTCGGCGCGGCTCTGATCGTCAGCGCGGCGGTGATTCTCGGCTTCAATTCCCTGCAGCCGACCAGCCTGAGCCAAGCTCCGTTACTGGCCTGGGTGCTGGGCGGCATCGGCGTGGGTTTGTTGCTTAGCGCTTGGCCGACGGATAGCTGAGGGCCCAAGTCGGCCCGGACGCCGCGCCAAAAGGATAGGGCGGCGCTGACCGCAGGAAGCCGATGTCAGGATCGCTGCAAGGCCGCTTCCACCGTATCGCGCTGGGCCTGGCCACACAGGATCTCGATCAGGGTCAGGGCGAAATCCATGGCTGTGCCGGGACCTCGCGAGGTGATGAAGCGGCCGTCGCGCACCACGGCGGCGCTGCTCAGCCGGATGTCGGTTTGCCCCTCCAGCGCGCCGGGATAGGAGGTCGCCTCGCGATCCTTGAGCAGGCCGGCGCTGGCCAGGACGCGCGGGGCGGCGCAGATGGCCGCGATATAGCGACCTTGTTCCGCCATGCGCCGCAGTAGTGCTGCGATTCGCTGATCGGCCTCCAATCGCTGCGCGCCGCCCAGCCCGCCCGGTAAAACCACCAGGTCGAAATCTTGGTCCAGGACAGCGTCCAGGGTAGTTTCGGGCATCAGCAGAACCCCGCGCGAGGCGGTGATCAGCCCGGCTTCCAATCCGGCGACTGTTACGCTGATGCCGGCGCGACGCAGCAGATCGATGATGGTAACGGCTTCCAGTTCTTCACAGCCTTGGGCCAGAGGGACGAGGACGGTGGCCATATATCGATGTCTCCTTGGGGACAGGTCGGTTCGACGTGACAGCGTAACGAAACGTGCGTTCAGCCGCTCTTGCGGCTTTGCAGCAGGACCATGCCTTTCAGCAGGTTCAGGGCTTCGTAGAGCTGATAATCGTTTTGAGCCAGGTCGCCATCCGCGCCGCCCGTCTTGGCGTCAGGTGAGTCTCCAGCTGGTTTGCCATCGCTCTTGTCGTTGCGCAGATGGCCGGTCAAGTCGGATTCCTTGATGAAATCCGTTTCGGTACTGCTGTCGGCGGCGACCTTGAACGACTTGAGGTTGATGTCGGGTACGATCCCTTCGGCCTGGATGGAACGCCCGTTTGGCGTGTAATAGCGGGCGGTGGTCAATTTGACCGCCGTGCCGTTGCCCAACGGCAGGATGGTTTGCACCGAACCCTTGCCGAAGGTGCGCTCGCCGACGATCAGCGCCCGCCGATGATCCTGCAGCGCGCCGGCCACGATTTCCGAGGCCGAGGCCGAGCCGCCGTTGACCAGCACCACCATGGGCGCACCCTTCAGTAGGTCGCCGGGCGTGGCCTTGAAGGTCTGGTCGGAGCCATCGCCGCGCCCCTTGGTTTGTACGATCGCGCCGTCTTCGAGAAAGTCGTCGGCGACATCCACCGCGCCGTTCAACACCCCGCCGGGGTTGTTGCGCAGGTCCAGTATCACCCCTTTGAGCGGCCCCTTGTTCTGCTGTTCGAGTTCCTGCAGGGCCTGTTGCAGATCCTGGGCGGTCTTGGCCTGGAATTGGGTGATGCGCAGGTAGCCGAAACCTGGATCGAGCAGTCGGCTCTTGACGCTCTTGACCTGGATGACCTCGCGGACCAGTTTGATCTTGATCGGTTTCCGCGCGCCTTCCCGGACGATGGTCAGGGTGATCGGGGTATTGGGTTTGCCGCGCATCCGCTGGATGGCATCCGCCAAGGGCATGCCCTTGACCGAGGTATCGTCCAGGCGAATGATCAAGTCGCCGGCCTTGATCCCAGCTCGCTGGGCTGGGGTGTCGTCGATCGGGGTGATGACCTTGATGAAGCCGTCTTCCTGCCCAACCTCGATACCCAGGCCACCGAATTCGCCGCTGGTGCCGATTTGCAGATCCTGGAACGCTTCGGCATCCAGATAGGCCGAGTGGGGGTCGAGGTTGCTCAACATGCCGCGAATGGCGTTTTCCAGCAATTCCTTGTCCTTGACCGGTTCGACGTAGTCTTCCTTGATGGCGTCGAGCACGCCGGTGAACGTGCGCAACTCGTCCAGCGGCAGCTTGTTTTCCGGCGGCGTTTCCTTTTCGGCCCAGACGGCGTGGACCGCTGTCAGCGAAACGCCCGCCAGAAAGCTTAACGCCAGCGCCAGACCATGTCGGGTTGCAGCACTCATTTTTACTCCAGGTCCTTACGGTTACGACGGGGGAATATTCAGGCCATTACGATCATCCGCATCAGACAACGAACCGCCTCCGGAATTTCGGGGCCGGATGACGCATCTCGCACGGAATGTCGGAAACGAACGAAAAGCGCCCGGACAGCGGATACCGAATCGAGCCGGGCGCGAGAGGATGAAACGCGAGGGTCGCTTACTTGGCCTTGCCCTGATTGGCGACGGCGTCCATCAGTTTCTTGAGTTCCTCAGGATCGGCGAGGTAGTAGCTCTTGATCGGCCGCAGATTGTCGTCGAGTTCGTAGACCAGCGGCACCGCCGTCGGGATATTCAGGGCGATGATGGCTTCGTCGGTCATGTCGTCCAGATACTTGACTAGGGCGCGCAGGCTGTTGCCGTGCGCGGCGATGATCACCCGCTTGCCGGCACGGATCGACGGCACGATGGTGTCATGCCAATAGGGCAGCACCCGGTCGATGGTGGTCTTGAGGCTTTCGGTGGCCGGCAGCACGCGCGGATCGAGACTGGTGTAGCGTGGATCGTTGGCCGGGTAGCGCGGGTCGGTCGGTTCCAGGGCCGGCGGCGGAATATCGAAGCTGCGCCGCCAGATCTTGACCTGCTCCTCGCCGTGCTTGGCGGCGGTTTCGGACTTGTTCAGGCCGCCGAGCGCGCCGTAGTGACGCTCGTTGAGTCGCCAGCTGCGATTGACCGGGATCCAGGCCAGATCCATTTCGTCCAGCACGTTCCACAGGGTGTGGATGGCGCGTTTGAGCACCGAGGTGTAGGCGACATCGAAGGCATAGCCTTCCTGTTTCAGCGTCTGACCGGCTTTCTTGGCTTCACCGATGCCTTTTTCGGACAAATCCACGTCGATCCAGCCAGTGAAACGGTTTTCCTTGTTCCACTGGCTTTCGCCATGGCGAATGAGCACGAGCTTGTACATGCGAGGACTCCTCAGTTCAGGGTGATCGTTGGCGTGTTCCGGCGTCGGCGCGTGGGCCGGCGGTTGGAAGGTGATGCAGGTGATCGGAGTAGCCGGGCGGGGGCCAGCGACACATCGATATGCTGAAATCATATGAAAATTTTGATGTAATCATACGCCCGGCCCACCGGTTTCGCCAGTCGGCCTTGCCGAGGGTGGCAAGCTTCTCAATATCGCTATATTCCGCTATGCTAATTCCAAGAATTCTTGGATGTAGCATTAGTCGGATTTTCATGGTGCGCGACGAGTGGGCGGGCATGACGCGGAACGACGTCGGCGGTTTTCCAAAGGATTGCCTGATCACCCGTGATGAGGACATCGAAAGAGCCTCCCGCTCGCTCAAGGCGATGTCGCACCCCTTGCGGCTCAAAATCCTCTGCACCTTGAGCGATCAGGAAGTCAGCGTCCAGGATATCGTCGAGCAAGTCGGCACGTCCCAAAGCAATATCTCCCAACATTTGGCCATTCTGCGCGACAAGGGTATCCTGACCTGCCGCAAGGACGCCAATCGGGTTTATTACCGGGTGGGGGACGCCGGCACCCTACGGCTGATCGGCATGATGCGGGATGTTTTCTGCAAACGGAGTTGAAGAATTGCCGCTATGCCGGCCAGAATCAGCCTCTAAGCCGCTACGCATAGGGGTTCGTCGTCTGCGACGGCCCGCATCGGTTTGCCAGCGCGATTCTCCCCAAGACGCCTCCGATCGACATATTCCTGTGGGATACTGGACGGCGGATGGCGGGCGAGCGGATCGGCTGTGTGATGAACTGAACCACCGCAGGAAATCTGAATGAGCGATTTTTTTGAATTTGCCCAGCACAACTGGTTGTTGTTCCTGGCGCTGTTCGCCATCCTGGGGCTGTTGGCCGGCAGCGAGTTGCTGCGCAAGCTGCGCGGCGTTCGCACCGTCAGCGCCGCCGAGGCCCTGCGTCTGATCAACGACCAGGACGCCTGGGTCGTCGATATTCGCGAGGGTAGCGACTACAGGGAAGGTCACATCCCGCAGGCTCGTCATATTCCATTCGCATCGCTCAAGGAGCGGATGGGCGAACTGGCCAAGGCTGGCGACAAGCCGATCATTCTCTACTGCCGCAGCGGCGCTACCTCACAGTCGGCTTGCGCCCTGTTGCAAAAGAACGGCATCGCCCAATCGTACAGCCTGAATGGCGGTTTGTCCGCCTGGGCCGACGCCCACTTGCCGGTCAGTCGCAAGAAAGCCTGAGCAGGCGCTGGAACCATCATGCCTGACATCGTGGTGTACAGTGCCGACTATTGTCCCTATTGTCGGCGCGCACGGGCCTTGCTGGACAGCAAGAAAGTCGACTATGAGGTCCGCGATGTCGTTCGCGATCCGGGGCTATGGGATGAAATAGCCGAACGCACCGGTCGCAACACCATCCCGCAGATTTTCATCGGTGACCGTCACATCGGCGGTTGCGACGATCTGTACGCCCTGGACCGCTGTGGTCAACTGGACCCATTGTTGAAAAATTGAAGTCTATCCACCGGCGATGGCCATTTCCGCTTTGTAATCCCATTGCCCCCCATTATCACAGACAAGGTATTGCCCATGAGCGAGCAACAACAGCAGCCCCAGCACTTCGAGATTCAGCGGGTTTACTTGAAAGATGTATCGTTGGAGGCGCCCAATTCCCCCGCGATCTTCACCGAGCAGCAGTGGCAGCCCCAGACCGAGGTGCGGTTGGAGACGGGCGCCGTTCCGCTGAGCGAGGATCTGTTCGAAGTCGTGTTGACCCTGACCGTGACGGCCAAGATCGGCGAGCGCACCGCTTATCTGACCGAAGTCCAGCAGGCGGGCCTGTTCACCGTGCGGGGTTTCAGCGATCCGCAGATGGGCCATATGCTGCAAGCGTTCTGCCCGAATATCCTGTTTCCCTTCGCCCGTGAAGCGCTGGCTTCGTTGATCGGCAAGGGGGGATTCCCGCCCTTGTTGCTCAACCCGATCAATTTCGACGGTCTTTACATGCAGCGTTTGCAGCAACAGCAGCAGACCCAGGACGGGGGAATGCCATTTCCTCCGGCGGCGGCGCACTGATTCATGGCGGCTGCCGCAGCCGTTGCTGTCCTCGGGCTGGGCTCCTGGGGAACCGCACTGGCGCTGTTGTTGGCGCGCAATGGCCATACTGTCCGGTTGTGGGGCCATGATCCCCAGGAAGTAGCGCCCTTATGCCGGGATCGGGAAAACCGGCGCTACCTGCCCGGCATCGCGTTCCCGCCCGGCCTGACCATAAGCGCTGATCTGGCCGAAACGCTGGCTGACAGCGGTTTGGTGATGGTGGTCGTTCCCAGTTGCGCCTACCGGGCGACGCTGGAACGGCTGCGTCCTTATCTGCAGGCCAGTGGAACCGGGTTGGCCTGGGCCACCAAGGGTCTGGAGCAGGGCAGTGGGCGTTTCCTGCACCAGGTCACGGCTGATGTGCTGGGCGAGCAATGGCCTGCGGCAGCGATTTCCGGCCCCAGCTTCGCCCGGGAAGTGGCCCTGGGATTGCCGACTGCCGTCACTGTCGCCGCCCGCGATGCGAATCACAGTCACCGGGTCGCGACCCTGCTGCATGGCTCCAACCTGCGGGCCTATACCAGCACTGACGTCATCGGAGTCGAACTGGGCGGAGCGATCAAGAATGTTTTGGCGATCGCCGCCGGCATCGCCGATGGGCTGGGGTTTGGCGCCAACACCCGGGCGGCACTGATTACCCGCGGGTTGGCGGAAATGGTGCGGTTGGGGACAGCGGTGGGTGGTCAACGGGAGACGTTCATGGGGCTGGCAGGCATCGGCGATCTGGTGCTGACCTGCACCGACGACCAATCGCGCAACCGCCGATTCGGGCTGGCGATCGGGCGCGGCGAAACGGCCGAAACCGCCTTTGCCGCTATCGGACAAGTGGTGGAGGGCGCGGCCACAGCGCAGGAAGCCATGCGGCTGGCTCGACAGCATCGCGTGGAGATGCCTATCACCGAGCAGGTAGACCGCGTTCTGCACGATGGCCAGGATCCGCGCCGGGCGGTGGAGATGCTGCTGGCGCGTGATCTGAAACCGGAGTCGGCCTAAACCAGGAGCGCCGATTCGCTCCTGGCGTCTGCCGACAACAAGCTATTTCCCGTTTAGGTGATGCATTCGTTTCGCAACGGGGCTGGGCCGTCCGCTGCCGAGTTCTGGCCGGTATAGGCTTGGGGCCAGCGCTTCTTGACCACCGGACTGTCGCTCGCCAGGGCATGACAGCTATTCAGCATGGGCGGCGTTGTCCTTTCTTCGGCAGGTTTGACGTCTTCCTCGTCGTAGCGTTGGCCGTAAACGGTTTGAAAGACAGTGGTTGCGACCGGGCCTAACAACTCGGTTAGATGAGTGCAGCCGTCGACTCCGGAAAACAGTTCTCTGAGTTTCTGATTCCAGCCCGGTCCGATGCGGACGCCGATCAGTCGCCGGTAGCGTTCGGCGATGGCCGGACATAATGCAAACGGTGAGCTGGCGGTGGATGCCTCGGCATCGCGGATCAGGAACTCGCCGTCCACGGTTAGGCGAATCCACATGTCATGGAGCGGATCGCCGGCCTGGATAAAGCCGCCTCGGTCCTCGTTGGGGAAAGAATAAGTCTTGGTGTCCACCATCCGGCCTTCGATTTCCCACAAGCCATCGTCGCGCTGATAACCATAGCACTGGACAACGCGCTTGTGCAGCAAGCGACGAGGCGCCGCAGGTGTGGAAAGCGGCATGATTTTCTCCTGGCGAATATTTGAGATGGACCTGGGTCGGTCGGGAGGGTCAGTCGAAGAATGTTCCGTCGATGATGCGCGCCAGCCGCTCTTCCAGCTTGCTGAGCACAGCGAGCTTCTGCTCGGCGGTGTAATCCCACCAGGCTGCGATTTCGTCCAGCGTACGGAAACAACCATCGCAGAGTTGGGTTTGCGGGTTGACGACGCAGACTCCAACGCAGGGAGAGGGCGGGTCAGCCGGTGGTGAGGAGGGATCGGGGGTCATGGAGGTCTGGAGCGGTATCAGGCAAATTCACAAATAAGGATTATACCGCACCACAGCAGGAAAACGCATGAATGAACAAGTCGCCCACCTGCGCCATGCTCTATATCGTTGGCATGGCAAACGGCTTGGCAGGAGTAGCCGAACCGGGCGGGATCGAAATTGGGCCAGCAGGCTAAGTAGGGGGTTAGCCGCGAAGACTTGGAAGAGAATTATTATGGGCTTATCGAGTGTGCTGGTTCAGAGCACGCGCTGCGCGCTTTGGTCGACCGGTGGCGGGTCGACCCTCGATCCTATGGTGGTTAAGGACTCTCCCATCGTCTTCGCGGCCACCCGGGTTAAGCTAAAATCCGGTTTCTTTAACAATACGCTTAAGTGAATCAACGATCATCCATTTCTGGATTAGGTAAGATTCATAAAAAAGTTTAAATGAATCATCATAAAAAAGATAGCGAAGGATCTGAGTCAACGTAAATAGGGATAAACCATGATTTTGATGGAAGAAGACCCTATCGAGTTGAGGTTGGAGTCTCCAGAACATCAACGAGGCGCAGGCGATGCGCTTTGTGCTTGTATGGACGTATGGGCAGGTTTAACCTTGTAATTGGGTCAGCAAGGGGAAAGCCGGCTGCATCCAGCAGGACGCCTGGGGTGAGTTGCTGACCGTTGAGCAATTTAATAGAGGAGAAAAACCATGTTGACTTATGAAGATTGCGTGGAATTGAGCGACCTGACCGAAGAAGAGATTGAGGCCATCGCCCAGCATGAGCATCTGCCGGAAATGGCGGCCTTGGAGATGGGCAGCTATCTGGTGCATAGCCCGGAAGGGGTTCCGATGATCAAACGCATCATCGTGGACGATATCGAGAGTGCGCGCCAGCATGGCCATGCCGAAAAGGCGCTGAAGCTGAAGCTGGTGTTGAAGCACTTCGTGGATACCCATCCGCAAGCGGTCAAGGCGTAAGCTGGATGGAATCCATCACGGCGAGCAGGCGGGCGAAGGGGATCGTGCGATGCAAATTTGTCGTCGTCTCCCAGCTGATGCGAAAGATACGCCTACGTAGATGCTAGAATCAGGATACTATCGTTGCCGATACAGGAGTGACGTTCAGGTGTAATCTTCGGTCAGAAGAGCCTGAACTTCGGCCGGGCCGGCCCGTCGCATCGGCCGGCCGTCGATCGGGCTGCGCGGGGCCTCCCGCTCAGCCAATGGCGCAAATATGGTGAGATCGATCGAGTGCTCGCCGGCGTCGAAACGGAAGACCGGCAGGCAGGCCGTGTCACCGTTGCCCAGTTTGAGACGGCGCTCAGTGGTTGCGAAAGGAATGCGATGCTCTGTCAGAAACATCCAGATATCTTTGGGCGTATCGGCGAATACGTGTAGCTGAATGTCGGTATGAGTATCGGCTGTCCCGCTGAGCACCGAGCCGACCAGTTTAGGGCGGAAAAGCGCGAAGAAACGCATGGCTTCCAAGGCGGTTTCGCGCAAGCTGCGCAGGCAAGCCGCTTGGCGGTCGGCGTAGAACAGCCGCTGATAGTCGAGCAGGGCCTGCTCGATCTCGGCGTTGTCCGGTAGTGCAGCCTTGTCGGTGAGTCCAAGGCGAAGCGCGGCTTTGCGCTTGGCGGTCCGGAAGTCCCGGATGCCTTCCGCGGCCATGATTCTGGCGCATTCCTGAGCCAACTGGGTTTTTAATCGATATACTTCACGATGGCGGTGGGCCATGGGTCACTCCGAAGATTCCATTGTGGCGGAGGGGCAACAACAGGAGAGGGGTTGCCGCCGGATCAGAATAACGACGCGCGTTCGTGGGGTGGAGCAAGGGACTTTAGGCTGAACCGTTGGGTTCGGCAAGCGTGGCAAGGTCGCCAGAGTGGGCTAGAACTTCCCGATGTTCCGGACAGGGTTGTTTGCTATATTCCACGGGAGCGGGATTGGATTCGTTCACACTGAACTAGTTGAGGAAGCGTAACTTGGCTCTGTTCAACCGTAAAGAACCCATTCTGGGTATCGATCTCAGTCCCTCAGCGGTCAAGCTGGTCGAATTGAGCCGCTCCGGACCGCGATATCGGGTTGAGGCCTTCGCCATCGAGCCCTTGGGGGAGGGTATGATGGAAGACCGCAATCCTGCCGACCCCGAGATGGTTGGCGAGGTGATCAAGCGGGCGTGGCGCAATTCGGGCACCCGGGTGCGCCGCGCCGCGATCGCGGTGCCGACCTCTGGCGTGATCACCCGCACTGTGCCGATGCCGGCCAACTTCAGCGAAAGCGACATCGAGACCAACATTCCGTTCGAGGCCTCCCAATACATTCCTTATCCGATCGAGGAAGTCTACCTGGATTTCGAAGTGAAGGGGGTATCCCAAGCCAGTAGCGACATGCAGGATGTGATGCTGGTAGTCACTCGTAAGGAAAATGTCGATGCGCGGGAAGCTGCCCTCAAGGAAGCTGGCCTGATTCCGATAGTCGTGGATGTCGAGGCTTATGCCTTGGAAAACACGTTTCGGCTGCTGATGGACACCCTGCCCAGACCCAGCGAAGGCGGGCCGCTGAGTTTGAGCAAGGCGCGCGAAAGCCTGACAGCGCTAGTCGATGTCGGAGCGACCATCACCAATCTATACATCCTGCAGGGGGAACGCGTCATTTTCACCCGCGAGCAGGGATTCGGTTGTGATCAACTCACTGTTCGGATTGCCGAGACCTATGGTTTGCCCCGAGAACAGGCTGAACAGGCCAAACGTTCCGGGCAAGTGGCCGATGACTTTGCTGCGACGGTCCTGGAACCGTTCAAGCAAATGCTGGCTGAGCAAATTGGCCATGGTTTACAGTTCTTTTTTTCCTCGGATCAGTTCGCATCGGGTCGCTATACTGTAGACAGTATCGTCCTGATTGGTGGCGGGGCCATGATCGTCGGATTGGACCGGGTGGTCGCGGACGTATTGGGCATCACGACGGTCGTCGCGAATCCCTTCAAGAATATGGGGAGTGCAGCGAAGGTTAACAGCAGCGCTTTACTGCGTGATGCGCCGTTGTTGGCGGTGGCGGGTGGGCTGGCCATGAGGAGCTTTGGCTGACATGACGCGCATCAATTTGCTGCCCTGGCGCGAAGCGCGCCGACTCAAACGACGGCAGGAGCTGATCGGAATGCTGATCGCGGCGGCGTTGGTTGCCGCTGGCGTCATGTACGGGGTATATGTCGATATCGACGATCGGATCAGATACCAGCAGGAGCGTAACGATTACCTGCGCGGTGAGATCGCCCGTCTGAAGAAAGCCGCCGAAGAGCTGCAAGCCCTGCAGAAAACTCGCAATCAGCTGGTGGAGCGCCTCAACGTCATCCAGAAGTTGCAGGCAAGCCGTCCTGGCCGAGTACGTCTGCTGGATGGTCTGGTCCGCTTGATTCCCCAGGATATTTTCTTGAATTCCCTGACCATCACCGGTGACCGGGTCACCCTCAACGGCATTGCCCGGTCCGACATCATCATCTCCGAATTCATGCGCAGCATTCGGGATTCCAATCTGTTTGGCGAGCCGTCCCTGCAGATTATCGAAACCCGACCGGTGAACAACGTCCAGGCTCGGGTATTCGAGTTGATCGTTCCGCTCAAGCCGGATGTGGCTGAGGCAAGCGCGGAGGCCAAATCATGAATCTGTCCGAGATCAATTTCAATGACATCGATATTCGGGAAGCGGGCGAATGGCCGCTGGCCGGAAAGATGGTTTTGGTCGTGCTGGTCTTCGCGGCTGTGATTGGGGCGGGGTATTATTTCTTCACGAACGACCAGCTTGAAGAGTTGGACCGAGTGACGCGCCAGGAGCAGCAACTGCGACAGGAATTCATCGAGAAGCAGCGGGTAGCGGCCAATCTTGAATCGTTTCGCCAGCAGCTCAAGCAGATGGAAGCCGATTTGGAAGTGATGCTGCGGCAATTACCGACTGGTACGGAAATGCCGGACTTGCTGGAAGACGTATCCAATACCGGAAAAAAGAATGGTCTGGAGTTCGGATTGTTCAAACCCGAGGCCGAGCAACCTCGGGATTTTTATGCGGCGAAACCGATCACCATCAAGGCCACAGGCAATTATCATCAATTCGGAGCGTTCGTCAGTGGAGTCGCGGCGCTTTCGCGGATCGTGACCTTGGAAAACGCAACACTGACTAGAACGGATAGCAAGGGCAAGGGTGGCAAAGGGGGGGTGGAGCCGTTGACGATCCAGGCGACTTTACAGACCTATCGCTATATGGATGAGGGCGAGAGCGGCAATGCTCCAGGTGGTCGGCAGAGCAATGCTCCAGGTGGTCGGCAGAAGGGGGCGGGCAAGAAATGAACACGCGCTTTCGTCCCGATTTTATCCGGGCATCCGGACGCGGCGCCTGGGCGGTGGGAGCAGTCTTGGTCATCTTGGCAGGCTGCGCCCAACAGGATCTGAGCGAGGTCCAGCAATTTGTGGAGGAGACCAAGCGGACCACGCCGATCAAAAAACCCGATCCGCCGCCAGAAATCAAGCCATATACTCCATTTTCCTATACTGCTCAAGGTATTAAGGATCCATTTGTGGTGTCGCCATTCGCTCAGGAAGAGGAATTGGAGTTGACGCAGGCCGGTGGAGGAGCTCCAAGCTCCAACTATACTGGGGTACGGCCCGATCCGAATCGGGTCAGGGAAGAGCTCGAAAAATATTCTTTGGGGTCGCTCAAGATGATGGGAACCTTCCGCATGGGGGGCAGCGATCAATTATGGGCGTTGATTCTGGCTCCCGATGGTGTCGTGCACCGGGTTCAAAAAAACAATTACTTGGGCACCAATCATGGCAAGATCATCAATGTTACGGAACAGCGGGTTGATTTGAAGGAGATCGTTCCGGATGGGCCCGGGCGTTGGCAGGAACGGGATGCGTTCTTGTCGCTTACCCAATAGATTGAGGGGGCAGTGTCATGACAAGCAGGTCCACGAACGAAGGTCAATATGACCGGCGAGCAGGTGGAGGGTGGCTACCGCGCTGGCTGACGGTCATCGGCCTGGTCTGGGGGGTCGTGTTGGGAGGAGCTTGGACCGAAGCGACGGCAGCTGACATCGAAACAGCCAAGCGACAACCAGTGTTGCAGGCCGTGGACATCAGCCCGTTGGCGGGCAACCGTCTGCAGATCCGCTTCCAGTTGTCGGAGGCGCCCAAGGGGCCGCCGAGTAGCTTCACGATCAACGAGCCAGCGCGGATCGTGCTCGATTTTTTGGATACGACCAACGGCTTGAGCTCCCGACAACAGAACATCAATGTTGGCGTAGCCGACCGGATCAGCGTGCTGGAAGGATCCGACCGGACCCGCGCCTCGCTGAATCTGGCGCGGATGGTGCCCTACCAGGTGCAGGTGCAAGGCAAGACAGTGCTGCTGACCCTGGAGAACGCGGGGGTGGCGGCGGCCAGGACGCTGGCGACGACTCCTGTCAGTTCGGTGGTGGCAGCGGCGCCGAAGCGTTCCGAGGCGCCGGTCGTATCGCCAAAGCGCGTCACTGATGTGGATTTCAAGCGAGGTCCGGCTGGGCAGGGCGTGATCACGCTCAAACTCTCCAATCCCAACATCGCGGTGGACGTACGGCAAGAGGGTAACCAGATCATCGCCGACTTCCAGGGCGCGGGCCTGCCGCGTGGCCAAGAGCGGCGATTGGACGTGACGGATTTCGCCACGCCGGTGACGGTCGTAGAAGCGCTGAACAAGAACGGCAGCACCCAGCTGACCATCAAGCCGAATCCGCCGTTCGAGTATCTGGCCTATCAAGCCAACGATCTCTACGTAATCGAGGTGCGCCCACCACAGAAATCCTCGGAAGAGGAAGAGAAGGAAGCCCAGCTCGACCCCTCCAAGAAAAAATACAAGGGTGATTTGCTTTCGTTGAATTTCCAGGATATCGAGGTGCGGGCGATCCTGCAGATCCTGGCGGATTTCACCGGTTTGAACATCGTGGTCAGCGATAGCGTGAAGGGTAATCTGACTCTGCGCCTGCAGAATGTGCCTTGGGATCAGGCCCTGGATATCATCTTACGGACCAAGGGCTTGGCCATGCGCCAAAACGGCAATGTGGTATTCATTGCTCCAACCGAGGAGCTGGCCGCTCGCGAGAAGCTGGAGCTGGAATCGCGCAAGAGCGTGCAGGAGCTGGTACCGTTGCGCAACGAGATCATCCAGGTCAATTACGCCAAAGCGCAGAATTTGGCCGATCTGCTCAAGAAGGCAGGTGAAAAAGGGCAATCCATGCTCTCTCCGCGAGGGAATGTCGTCGCCGACGAGGCCACCAATACGCTGATTGTCCAGGATATACCCGATAGGCTGGAGGAAGTGCGCAACCTGGTGACCAAGCTGGATCGGCCGACCAAGCAGGTGATGATCGATTCGCGCCTGGTGATCGCCAGTACGGATTTTGCCAAGGATATCGGGGTACGGTTCGGCGTGACCGGGGTAGGGCAGAGCGGCAACAATGTCGGTGCTGTCTCCGGCAATCTGACGGGAACCAATGATATCGTCAATAGCGCGGCTAATAATCTGATCGCAACAGGCCAACCTTATCCTGTAGCCATTCCGGATCTTGCTTCCCGCTTGGGTGTCAATATGCCGGCGACCCCAGCCCTTGGCACTCCGGCCAGTATCGCCTTCTCGATCTTGGGCGCGGATTACTTGGTCGATTTGGAATTGTCCGCTTTGCAGGCCGAAGCGAAGGGTGAAGTGATCTCCAATCCACGGGTGGTGACGGCCGATCTGAAGAAGGCAAGCATCCTGCAGGGTACTCAGATTCCCTATTCGACCTCATCGGCGAACACCGGAACCAGCACCTCCTTCAAGGATGCCGTCCTGAAGCTGGAGGTCACGCCGCAGATTACCCCGGATGATCGTATCCGTATGGATCTGGTGGTGCAGAAGGATACGCCTGGAGTCAATGTGCCGCAGGCCGGAGGAGGGTCGGTGCCGAGTATCGACACCCGCAAGGTCGAAACGCAGGTTCTGGTGAACAATGGGGAAACCGTGGTGTTGGGCGGCGTGTTCGAGCAGAACAAGACCAATGGAGGACAGAAGGTGCCTTTGCTGGGCGATATTCCGCTGCTGGGTTATCTCTTCCAGAAGAGTTCCGATTCCATCACCAAGCGCGAATTGTTGATCTTCGTGACGCCACAGATCTTGAAAGAAGGCGCGCTTGCTGAACGTTAGTCGAACAAGTTGTGCGGGGAGTGAGAACACATGCGATCGCAGATAGATAAATTGATGAGGCTGACAGGCTTGGCCCTGTTGGCGATGGTGTGGATAGGCTGGGGGATGGAATCGGCCCACGCCGGTGGCGGCGGGTTTACCGGAATCAGTCCGATGACGATTTCGATGACCGCCGATACGACCACCCTGCCGATCAACATCTTCAATGTAACGCCCAATATCGGTGGGCCTTACACCAATACCGTTAGCGTGAAGGTCACCCGGAACGGCAGCGTCCTGGCGACTCCGGTCAATGTGGCCATAGTGTCGGGTTTGAGTAGCGGCGCGCTGTATTATCTGGATGGCGATTCAGCCCATGAGATATGCCCGACGGGCGCAACCTGTCCGCCGACTGCGACCGTGCCCAAAGCCTATCGTCAACTGGCTTTCGCGGATTCGACCGGGATTGTGACATTCCATTTCAGCAGTACCAGTAGCCCAGGAACGGTTGTACTGGTCGCTTCAGCAACTGACCCTGTTAACAGTAAAGTCACCACGGTTTATTTGTCGATCGATGTGGTCGGAGGCAGCGGTTCGACTTCGAGCACGCCGGTGCCAGGAGCGGTCTCGTTCATCATGGATACCGCGCCAGTTTATATTCAGAATAATCCCTTGGGGACGACCTCTGTGACGCAGAACACTTTCAAAGTGTTCCAGGTCCAGGTGACCGATGATTATGGTCAGCCCATCCAGCAACCGGTGGGGCATAACACGCTGAAAGTGCAGATGATGCCGAATCGACCCAATGGCGGTGAATGGTTGAGCACGACCGGTGTCGACGGAACCGCTCAGCAAGGCTCTGAGGTGGTCACTGGCTTGATCGGTGGACTGGCGACCTTGTCCATTCACAGCGGCTCCCTGCCGGGTACGGTTCTGATCGCCGCTACGGCTGATCGCGCCGACAACAATGTGGATAACGGTATCCAGGCGGGAATCACCAACTACGCCATGGTATCGATCGGGACGGGCGCGATTAACTCGCTCACCTTTACCGGGCCGTTTGCGGGGGCGGTGTTTGCCAGCGCCAACAATCTCATCGCGGTAAGTGGCCAGTGCAATGGCAATGATTCCTGCGGCAATGTCTGGAATGGAGTCTATAGCCGCACGATTTCGGTCATCGCCAGCGATCCTTATGGCAATCCGCCGCCGGCAGGTACGCCGATCACCTTCCGGTTGATCGATTCGCCGCTGGACATGCTCAAGAATCGGTATCCTGATCAAGGCCATGGCCAGTTTGCCATTACCGGTTACAACGGTGATCCGGTGGAGGGCGGCTACGCTTTCTACGCTCCCAATCGCACAGCTTCTCGTGCAACGGGTGATACGCTGAATCCGTTCGTGGTGCCCAATGGAGTGTCTTGGGCGATCGCCGATCCCTTGTGTTTGCTGGTGCTGCAGGATCCGGAAGTCATTAATTCCAACCCGAGCACCATCAACAGCCTGCCATCGGAGGGGCGGCTGGAATACCATGTCGGTAGCCGCCTCATTACCGGACGTTCGGGCAACATGCTGGTGGTCAACGAGCCATTCAATCAGGTCAGTCAGAATGTCGGTGCCAATGTCTGGTATACGGTCGGTTGCGCGCCTCACAAGGGCAATATCCTGAATACCGACAGCAATCAGAGCGTGGTGATGACCGATGATAATGGGACGGCGAGCACGGTCATGAACTATCCAGCCAGCCAAGTCGGTCGGCGGTTCATGGTGACGGCCGAATCCAATGGCGGCAAAGTCGGCGCGGTCATGACCCACTGGTATCTGGGGACTCCGGACAACAGCGTTCTGACCATTACCTCGCCAGCGGATCTGACCCAGCAGATCGCGGCGCTGATACCAAGTCCGGACGTCAATCCGTGGCCAACCCTGATGACAGCCAGTGCAGTGGTCGACGTCGGCGCAGCCCTGACCTTGCCAGTGACTCTCCAGTTGTTGGATGGTGGCGTCATGTCGGGCGGTGTGTTGCGGCGTACTCCGTTGCCGGGCGTGCCGATCTCGGTAGATATCGTCATCAACAATCCATCGGAATCGGCAGCGATTCAGGCGGAAGAGGCGGTGATCGCGGCACAAGCAACCTTGGATGCGTTCGAAGCCGCCAATCCCGGTGTCTGCGATCTAGTGATCACGGATGCCAACGCGACTCCGGCAGAGCGCGACCCGGTCAAATGCGCTACGCAGAAAACGTTGATAGCCGATCTTGATACCAAGACCAACGCTGCCGTTGCTGCGCGTGCGACCGCCAATCTGCATTCGCCGACCGCTTCGGTCTCGCCGGACACAGTGGCGACC
>Ga0208823_1000149_pt1 | contig 59130 bp, 52 predicted proteins | sample AD_UKC075_MetaG_FD_184440 | JGI IMG/M metagenome (GOLD analysis project Ga0208823, IMG submission 184440) | Active sludge microbial communities of municipal wastewater-treating anaerobic digesters from USA - AD_UKC075_MetaG (SPAdes) (version 2) | ecosystem: Engineered > Bioreactor > Anaerobic >...
CTGGTCGACGGGGGGCGGCCGCCAGGCGAGATCGCGGTGCTGTTCCGGACCAATGCGCAGTCCGAGGGGTTGGAGTCCGCACTCGCCGCGCTGGATGTGCCGTATCTCGTCCGCGGCGGCGAGCGGTTCTTCGCCCGACAGGAGGTGCGCGGGGCCATCGTGCTGCTGCGTGGCGCGGTGCGCGGTGACGACGGGTCCAGGCCGCTTCCTGAGCTGGTGCGCGACGTGCTCACCGGCGTGGGGTGGGCCGCGACCCCGCCGACGTCGGGGGGAGCGCAGCGCGAGCGTTGGGAGTCCCTCATGGCCCTGGCCGGGCTCGCCGACGACCTCGTGGCAGCCAGCCCCAGCGCGCGGATGGGCGACCTCGTCCGCGAGCTTGACGAGCGGGCCGCGGCGCAGCACGCTCCCGCCGTCGCCGGGGTGACCCTCGCGTCGCTGCACGCGGCCAAGGGCCTGGAGTGGGACACCGTCTTCATCGTCGGCTGCTCCGACGGCTTCCTGCCCATCGTCATGGCCGAGGGCGAGGTGGCCATCGAGGAGGAACGCCGGCTCTTCTACGTCGGGCTGACCCGCGCGCGGCGCGACCTGCAGTTGAGTTGGTCCGGGGCGCGGACCCCGGGGGCGCGGGCCACCCGGCGCCCGTCACGGTTCCTCGACCCGGCCGCGTCGATCCTCGGGGAGGGGGCGCGCTCGGCCCCGCGGCGCTCGGGGGTAGCCGGCGGGTCCGGGTCGTCGCCCAGCGCGCCGCGCCAACCTCGACTGCCGTCGGTATGCCGCGGCTGCGGCACCGAGCTGACCACCGCGGCCACCCGCAAGGTCGGCAGGTGCGAGGACTGCCCACCGACCTACGACGAGGCGACCTTCGAGGCCTTGCGGGTGTGGCGGGGCGAGGTGGCCAAGACCATGAAGGTGCCGGCCTACGTCGTCTTCACCGACGCCACGCTCACCGCGCTCGCCGAGACCGCGCCCACCGACCTGCGCGGGGTCGCCGGGGTCTCCGGCGTCGGGGCCATGAAACTCGACCGCTACGGCGGTGCCGTGCTCGACGTGTTGGCCGGCGGCGATCCCCATATGGCTGCCGAAAAGACTACTGCGGCAATGGGTTCCGACAACTCGTGACGGTCGCTCCGAATGCGTCCAAACTTTTCTCGTTAATTCGTTTGTCCCCGGCCGCCGCCGAGGGTTACCCTCGTGAACGCACAACCTGCGGGGCCCGAAGGGCCCAGGCAGGACGACGAGAGCAAGGAAGGAGGGCGGCTTTGATGGAGATCAACACCATGATCACGCGCACGACGGCGCGACTGGGCGACAGCGGAATCGGGTCTGACCACCTCCTGCTGCCCACCGTCCCGGCCGTTCAAGGGGGCACTCTGCCCACCCCGCGTCGCGTTGTCATCGCCGGCCCGGCCGCTATCGCCAGCAATGGCGAGGGTGTGGCCTTTGCCGCCGCTTACGCCGCCAGCCCCAAGACCGATGTCCACCGTTCCGCCACCGGGAGCCCACCCGTCTAGGCCCACCTAGACCGGACTCACCTCCAGGCCGCGGAACCCGACAAGGGATCCGCGGCCTTCGTGTTTGTCGCGGGGGCCGACGCCCCGAAGGCCACTGAGATGAACACCCTGAGATCGCGCCAGACCGCCAGACCGCAGGACGAACAACATGCCCGGGTCCCTCACCAGGGATCGCCCGGACAACAGGACAGAACGGCCCCCGCCACCGCGGACGGCCGACAGGAGGAGGAGGTGACACCGATGCAGCTGAGCACCCTCATCGACACCCAGACGGCAGCGATGTCCGTCGGCGTCGGCATCCCGTGCCGTGACTACGACGCGGAGCTCTGGTTCGCGGAGCGCCCGGCGGACGTCGAGTTCGCCAAGTCGCTGTGCGGCACCTGCCCGGCGCGCACCGCGTGCCTCGCCGGGGCCCTTGAGCGGGGCGAGCCGTGGGGCGTCTGGGGCGGGCAATTGCTCGTCCAAGGCACCATCGTCGCCCGTAAGCGTCCTCGGGGCCGTCCGCGCAAGAACGACGTCGCGGCGTGAGGCAGGGGGCGGGCGCTCCCGATCGCATCCCGGGAGCGCCCGCAAGGCGCCCGACCGTCCTCTCGCTCGTCCCACCCGCTCCACCAGTCATACCCAGACCTCGTCCTGAAGGGGACCACCGCCATGTATCAACCAGTCCACGAGCAGCTGGCTCGTGTGCGACATGCCGAACGCGAGGCCCGAACCGGCCAGGTCGGCATCCGGCGCAGCGCCCGGCTGATCTCCATCCAGATCCGGCGCCAACGCCGGGCACCGCACGCCTGATCCACCCAACTGTCGGTGGAGTGTTGGCCACATCGCAGCGTGGCCAACACTCCACCGGCCTGCTTCTCCGGCGAAACGACCTGGCGGCGGGCACGCGGCATACAGTGACCTCCGTGCAGGCCAACTTGACCATCGCCCAGGACCCCGAGGCCGACGCGCTTCTCTCGTCGGACCCCTTTGCCCTAGTGACGGGGATGCTGCTCGATCAGCAATTCCCTATGGAAAGGGCGTTCGCCGGACCGGCCAAACTGCTGGCTCGGTTCGGCACGCTTGACCCCGCGCGCATCGCCGAGGCTGACCCGGCTGCTTTCGCCGACCTGGCCGCCACCCCGCCGGCGATCCACCGGTACGGCCGGGCCATGGCCGGACGGATCCAGCAGGTGGCCGCACATGTGGTCGAGCACTACGACGGGGACGCCGAGGCCATCTGGACCACGGCCAAAGGCCCCGACGTGCTCATCCGTCGCCTCGTCGCCCTCCCCGGCTTCGGGGAGCAGAAGGCCCGCATCTTCGCTGCCCTGCTGGGCAAACAATTGGGCGTGCGCCCCCGCGGGTGGCGCGAGGCGATCGGCCCGTATGCCGCACCCGGCACCTTCCGCTCGGTGGCGGACGTCGTGGACGCCGAGTCCCTGGCCAAGGTGCGAGCGTTCAAGCAGGCGGCCAAGGCGGCAGCCAAGGCGAGTGCCCAATGAGCGAGGCGCCGGCTCTTGGCGTGGTCTTCCCTGTCGAGGGCGACGGCCGAAGCACGAGTGCCACCGGGCGTGCCGTCATCGCGGATGCGCTTGAGGTCGTCGACCCGGTGGGAGCGCGGGCGGCTCGTGACGAAGCCAACTGGCGCACCGGCTATCCACTGCACTTCCGGCGCCTCGTTGAAGCCGGGCTGGGCACCACCGCCGATGCGGTCGGAATCGCCGATGGCGGACTGACTTCCGTCCACAGCCGGATGCGATGGAGCCGTCCAGAGGGCACCGAGGTCGCTCTGGGCGAGGCGCTCTCGGGCGACCTGCGACCGCTGGAGACCGATCGGCTGGCCGGGTCGGGTGAGCCGGAGGCGGCCTTCTCCCTGCCGTATCGCGGGGCTCGGCTGTCCGGCGACGCGGCGGTCGCCCAGGTCCACGACTGGGTGTCGCGAGGGATCATCGAGCCGTCCTGCGGCGACGCCGTGGAGCAGGTCATCGCCCATCCCGAATGGCTCGACCTCTCGGACTTCACCTTCGTCGTGCTGGGCGCGGCCGCGGAGATGGGACCGCTGCGCGCGTTGCTGCGCTGGGGCGCCGAGGTGGTCGCGGTCGATTTGGCCCGACCAGACCTCTGGCGGGGCCTGTTGTCCGACACCCGCCGGTTCGGTGGCACCCTGCGTATCCCCGTGGCGGCCGGGTCCGCGCCCGTCGAGGAGCGCGCCGGTGTCGATCTGGTCACCGAGTGGCCCAGCCTGTCTGCATGGTTGGTGGAGCAGCCGGGCACCCTCGTCCTGGGCAACTACGTCTATGCCGACGGCGCCGACAACGTGCGGGTCAGCGTGGCCGTCGACGCCCTCTCGATGAACCTGCGCGCCCAGCGACCCGACACGGCGCTTGCCTTCCTCGCGACTCCGACGGACGTGTTTGCTGTCCCGCCGGCCGACGTTGAGCGGGCGACCGCGGCATACGCGAATGCCCGCGTGAGCAAAGCGCTGCGGGGGCCGCTGCGTGGGTTGTCGGGTGGGCGGCTGCTCAGCCGCAACTACGCACCGCAAGCCAACCCTGGGATCGCTGACGCGATCGTGCCCCAGCAGGGCCCCAATTACCTTCTCGCCAAACGGATCCAGCGATGGCGGGCGACTACTGCACGCGCGGAGGGCGCGACCGTGTCGATGACCGTCGCCCCGCCGACGCGGACCCGGTCGGTCGTCAAGAACCGGGCCCTCGCCGCCGCCTACGCCGGTGCTCATCGGTTCGGCATCGAGGTGTTCGACCCGGCGACGGCCAACACCCTGATGGCGGCTGTGCTCGTCCATGACCTGCGAACCGGGACGAAGACCTTGGGTCATCCGTGGTTGGACGAGGCGCACCAAGCCGCACACGGCGGGCTGTGGACGGCGGCATACTCGGCGCGAAGTGCGTTGGGGCTGGCGGCCGTGCTCGGTCTGGGCTCCCGGTCGTGACCGTGGCCGAGGACCGGATCGTCTGCATCAGTTGCGGCAGTATGCCGTCCCCTGACGACGAGGGGACCGCACGGGTCGAGTGGGTGCGCGGCGTCGAGAACGGGCGTCCGGTGTGGACCTGCCCCGAATGCAGCCGACGCAACCTGCGCAGCATGGAAGGCAAACTCGACTCCGCGTGGTGGTGAGTCGTTGCTCCCTGGCCCGGACCGTCACTGACCGTCGCGGTCGACCCGGCGTCGACCCGCGGTCAGATCAGCCCGTCGCGCAGTTGGGAGATGATCCGCGGCCAGTAGGTGTTGCGTTTCAACGCATCCGGGTCCGCAGCCGTGAAGGTGTCCCGCAACTCGTCGATGGCCTTCTTGCGGTTGATCCGGGGTTTGGGCTCGGCCTTGGGCTTCGGCCGCGGCTTCAGGGTGCCTTCATGCAACTGGCGGATCATTTCCGCGGCCTCCTCAGGGCCGATGATCCGGAACGAGCTCTCCGCGGGTTTGAGGGCGTCGGAGACGGGTCGGTAGTGCTCGAGGAAGGTGATGAAGGTCTGGACGCTGGAGTTGATGAAGGCGTTGTCGGCGGGTTCGGGGCCGTAGCCGACGACGGCGAGGGTGTCCAGGTCGATGCCGACGCGGAGGTGCTCGGGCTCCCATTGTTCGTACCCGATATCGAGGAGCCGTGGCCAACGCTTGGTGCTGGCGGCGCTGGGGGTGGGGGTGACGCGGCAGGGGTGTTGGAAGGTGACCCCGAGGGTTTCCCCGTCGAGAACGGGCAGGCCGGTGGTGGTCAGCCAGTCGTGCAGGGTGGGAGGCAGGTCCAGGGCGGCCGCCTCGTCGGGTGTCAGGCGGATGCGATCCGGGCCGGCGCGGTCCGCGGTCCCGGATGTGGGCGGCATACCCATGTCAGGGTCGCCTCGTTGCGGTCCGGTGGTGGCCCCCCGAGGGCCTGTTCGGCCGAGTGCTTTGCATGGGCGGGCACGCTATCAGGGGCCCTGACGCGAAGCCATGGCCCGCTCGTCGCGCTGCGGCGGCTGGAGCCCGCTCACTCCTCATCGACCGGCGGCAGGTCAGCACCGGGGATGTGGGCCGCAACCTTCGCTCGACCAGGAACCGTCGCACCGAGTTGGCACAGCACGCCGATCCCGCCGAGCCAGACCCGGTGGATGAGGAGATATTCGGCGGGCAGGTTGAGCCGCATCCCCACGGCGTAGTTGGGTTTGCGCGGGTCGTTGATGTGGGCAAAGACATCCCGGATCCAGTCGCGGGAAAAGTGGAAAGTGTCCGTGCGTAAGGGATCGATGAACGGCTGAAGGTAGTCCAGCAGGCGCTGGGCGTCGACATCGATCCCGTCACGGACGAACCCGATCTCGCGTAAACCCGCGAGAGTGGCCCCTGCGTCGTCGTCCAGGGCCAACGTGAGCAGTCGTCCCATGTCGTCGGGCAGGCCGCCGGGCAGGTGCTTGACGGCGCCGAAGTCCAGCACCCCCAGTCGGCCGTCCTCGAGCAGCCGGAAGTTGCCCGGGTGCGGGTCGGCATGGAGCAAGCCGCAACGCCCAGGAGCGTCGAGGAGGAACTCGATGTAGTGCGTCCCGGCGAGGTCACGCTGTTCCTGGGTCCCGTCGGCGATGATGCTCGACAGGGGTATGCCGTCCATCCACTCGGTCACTAGGACGCGCTCGGTGCCGTCGATGACACCGGGGACGGCCACGTTCGGGTCGCCCTCGAAACCCTTGGCGAAGGCCTTGTGGGCCGAGGCTTCGAGCCGGTAGTCCAACTCCTCGGACATCCGCCCCCGCAACTCCTCGAGGATCGGGCCGATGTCGATCCCGGGGATCCACGAGGTGGCCAACCGGGCCACTTTGGACACGTTAGACAGGTCGGACAGCAGCGCCTTTCCGGCCCCCGGGTATTGAATCTTCACCGCGACGTCACGTCCGTCACGCCAAGTGGCCCGATGGACCTGACCGATCGAGGCGGCCGCGACGGCCGTTTCGTCGAAGTCGAGGAATCTCCGGCGCCAACGCGGACCGAATTCGGCGGCCATCACTTCCTTGACCCGAGCCGGAGGCATGGCTGGTGCGCTGTCCTGCAGTTTGGTGAGCATGGCCCGGTAGGGAGCGGCAGCCTCCTCGGGCCACGCGGCCTCGAAGATCGACAGCGCCTGGCCGAATTTCATTGCGCCACCCTTGAGTTCGCCGAGCACGGTGAACAGTTGAGTGGCGGCCCGAGCCTGCATCTCAGCGGCAACGGCCTCGGCCGGCTTGCCCCCGACCCGTTTGCCGAGACCGAGAGCGGCGCGACCGGCATACCCCAGGGGGAGCGTCGCGAGCTTGGCGGCGCGGGTCACTGCCGCCCTGGGGAGATCGGTCACGCGCTCATTGTCTCCCGGCGGCTGCGGCGCTGCCGACCACCGCCCCGATGGTGGGCGTCGGCGCGACAGCCCTCCGATGGTGGGGGCACTGAGGATGCCGGGGCCACTTGCGGTGGTCCAACCGTGGCCACGGGGAGGTGAGCTCGACCGTCACCCCATCGGGGAGGCAGTCCCCGCCGAGGTATGCCGCGACCACCAGCGCCGCGACCGCGGCCGCCGCGGACAGCAGGGCTGGCTCCATCGGGGTGGGGCGGACCGGGCCCCCTGGGCCGAGTAGTGCCGTCAGACCGTCGGTCCACTGTCGTGGATCGGCAAGGGCTGCGGGCGGCCGGCTTGTCTGGGCCAACACGGATGCCCGCCCCGAGTCGCGGTCGCAGCGGTGCAGTTCCAGGCATTGGATACACGTCGTGTCCCCGCGTGGCGGCGGCACGACGAGTGGACCGACGACGACCCGGTCGCCCTCGGTCGTGAAGGCCAGGTGAGCGATGCCATGCCTAGCCCAGGGCGCCGCCTCCGCGGGGTCGAGTCCGTCAAAGGAACTCAGCAGGACCAGATCGGGTGGGCGCTGCCGGCCCGCGACGGTGTGCTCGCGGTCGCGCAGGGCAAGCTCGGCCTGATCCAGGGCCAACGGCCCCACCCGAACCCCCTCGAGGCCCGCCTGCCGCAGCGCGCGGGCCAGGCGATCGGTGAGCGCGTTTGGACCGCCGACAAGCACCCGAGGTTCGCTCCCGAGTCGAGCCGCGAGGAGATCGACGCGCTCCGACCGTGGATCGGCCATCGCGCCCAGCCGACCCAACAGGGTGAGCAACTCGTCGACGACGTGTGGTGGGTCACCGAAATCGGCTGCGACATCATGAAGTTGGGCGAGCGACCGGGACCCGTCCAGGCGCTCGAGAACGGCGACCTGACCTTCCGACAGCCCGCGCAACACGAGGGCTTGGGGGCCGACCCCCAACTGCACCTCGTCGACGCCGCGACGCAGCGGAGGGCGACGCGGATGCAGCCGGGGCTGGCTGGCACGCGCCGATCGATCCGGTCGGGGACCTCGCTGCGACATGCTGCGAATCTGCCACAGCAGGGGCCAGGTCCGTCAGCGTCATCCACAGGCCCGCGAATGCCGGAGTGTGCGTGCCGGGAGGTGCCGGACGGGCGACCCGGTCAGAATGCACGGAGGGCAACCCGCGTTGCGGGTCGCCCTCCGTGTCCTGTCGAGCTGCGGATCAGGCCTTGCCCAGGATCCGGTTGAGGTTGGTGCCGCAGACCGGGCACTTCGCCTTCGCCATGCGGCGGCCGTTCTCGCTGACAACGACCTTGCCCTCAGCGGTCCTCTTCTCCTTGCACTTCACGCAGTAGAACTCGCCCGCGTAGGTCTCGTCGTTGGCCATGTGTGGTCCTCCTGGTCGGGGTGTGGGGCTCGTGACTCCGCCCATCGGCGGGTGGCATCCCGGACAACCCTAGACCAGCGAACCGGGTGGAACGTGAATTGAGCCCTTCCCGCACGTCGGCCCGTCGTGCCTGCCGCAGGCGGGCTGGTTGGCAGCATGGCCAGAAGTGTGGGCCACAGCCCGGCCACGTTCAGCCCTCCTCTGTCGGTGGCGCATCGTATCGTGGGCGGTATGGACCTGGACGTGGCGCTGCCGTTCGAGGTCGATGCTGGGCACTCGCCATCCCCGGAGGACACTCCTGCTGTGCCGACCAGAGGGCGGCGGGCGACGAGCCAGGAGCAGCCGCTCGTCGAGGTGCGGCGCAGCACCCGACGCCGTCGCACCGTGAGCGCCTACCGCGATGGCGACCGGGTCGTCGTCCTCGTCCCCGCCCGGTTCACCCGGGCCGAGGAGACGCGATGGGTCCAGACGATGACGGAGCGGCTGGCGGCCAGCGAGGCCAAACGTCGTCCAAGCGACACGGATCTGGCGGCCCGGGCCGAGGCGTTGTCCGAGCGGTTCCTCGACGGACGGGCCAGGCCCGCATCAATCCGGTGGGTGGCGAACCAACGCGGTCGCTGGGGGTCCTGCACACCGTCCGAGCGCACGATCCGGATTTCCTCTCGCGTCCAAGGCATGCCTGGCTACGTGTTGGACTACGTCATCCTCCACGAGCTCGGCCACCTATTGGTCGCCGGTCACGGGCCCGACTTCTGGGCCGTGCTGTCGAGCTACCCACGGCTCGAGCGGGCCCGTGGTTACCTCGACGGGGTCGCTGCCGCTTCCGGGCTGGCCTTGAGCGACGATTGATCCCGTGATGGCTCGCACGGCCGCTTCATCGCCGGCCCGCCCCGGTCGCCGCAGACGTTCGCCCGGCTGGGTTCCGACCCAACACGGAGCCTGGGCGATGCTCGTCAGCCCGTTGCTCCTCGGCGCCCTTGCTTCGGGCCCGGGCTGGATCCACCTGCTGCTGGCGGCGTTTTGGTTCGCGGGCTACTTCGCCTTCAACGCCACGAGCCTCTGGCTCAAGTCGGGCCGCAAGGTCAGATACCTGCGTCCGGTCCAGGTGTATGCCGCCCTCGCCGCTGCTCTCGGGCTGGCCACGGCGCTGGCCGATCCCGGCTTGCTGCGTTGGGCGCCCCTCTTCGTGCTGCCCTTGGGGGTCGGCGTCTGGGCAGCCGCCCACCGCCGGGAGCGTGACCTGTTGGCCGGGGTCACCACGGTCATCGGGTCGGCGCTCATGACGGTCGTGGCCTATGACGCGGGTGGTGGTCCTGATCTGCGCCGGGCCGCGGTGCTGGCGGCCGGGCAGTTCCTCTACTTCGCGGGCACCGTCTTCTACGTCAAGTCGATGATCCGCGAACGTGACAACCCGGCATACCTGCGGCTGTCGGTGGGCTTCCACGTGGTCGCGGCGCTCGCGTTGGCGCCGTGGGCTCCATGGGTGGCGGCGCTGTTCGTGGTGCTGGCACTGCGGGCTTGGTGGGTGCCGCGCCTGGGGTGGACGCCCAAACAGATCGGGATCGCCGAGATCGCCGGGACCACCGCGGTCGCGCTCGTGTCGCTCTTCACGGTCTGAGCCCGCACTAACCTGGGGACTGAACACCCGTCAAGAGAGGTCGACCATGCCGCAGCTGCGTTCCCGGACAACCACCCACGGTCGCAACATGGCCGGGGCCAGGGCCCTGTGGCGCGCGACCGGCCTCACCGACGACGACTTCGGCAAACCCATGGTGGCGATCGCCAACAGCTATACGCAGTTCGTCCCGGGACATGTGCACCTCAAGGACCTCGGTGACCTCGTGGCCGGGGCCGTTCGTGAGGCGGGGGGAGTGGCTCGGGAGTTCAACACGATCGCCGTCGACGACGGCATCGCCATGGGCCACCACGGGATGCTCTACAGCCTGCCCAGCCGCGAGATCATCGCCGACTCGGTTGAATACATGGTCAACGCGCACGCCGCCGACGCGCTCGTCTGCATCAGCAACTGCGACAAGATCACGCCGGGCATGCTGCTGGCGGCCCTGCGGCTGAACATCCCCACCGTGTTCGTCAGCGGTGGCCCGATGGAGGCCGGCACGGCGGTCATCGGCGAGGACGGCACCGCGACCACGAGGCTGGACCTCATCGATGCGATGAGCAAGGCGGTCGACGACCACGTCTCCGATGCCGACATCGCGACGATCGAGCGCTCCGCCTGCCCGACCTGTGGCTCCTGCTCGGGCATGTTCACGGCGAACTCGATGAACTGCCTCCTCGAGGTCGTCGGCCTGGCCCTGCCGGGCAACGGCTCGACCCTGGCCACGGCCGCCCCTCGCAAGGGCCTCTTCGAGAGCGCCGGTCGCCTCGTCGTCGAGCTGGCCAAGCGCTGGTATGCCGTGGACGGCACCGAGGACGCGAGCGTCCTGCCGCGCTCGATCGTCACCCGCGAAGCGCTGTCCAACGCGATGCGCGTGGACATTGCCATGGGCGGATCGACCAACACGATCCTGCACCTGCTCGCGGCTGCTCAGGAGGCCGACATCGCCTTCGACCAACACGACATCGACGCCCTCTCCAGGGTGACTCCGTGCCTGTGCAAGGTCGCCCCGAACACCAACCGCTACTACATGGAGGACGTCCACCGGGCCGGTGGCATCGTCGCGATCATGGGCGAGTTGAACCGGGCCGGGATGCTTGACGACTCGGTGCATGCCGTCCATGCTCCGTCGCTGCAGGCCTGGCTCGATGAGTGGGACATCCGCGGGGGGAAGACGAGCGACGCGGCATACGAGCTCTTCCACGCGGCCCCCGGCGGAGTGCGCACGACCGAGGCGTTCTCCTCGACCAACCGCTGGGCGACCCTCGACACCGACGCACGCGAAGGCTGCATTCGCTCGGTGGAGCACGCCTACACCGTCGATGGCGGTTTGGCCGTGCTGACTGGAAACCTCGCCCCGGACGGCTGCATCGTCAAGACGGCCGGTGTGCCCGAACACCAGTGGACCTTCCGTGGGCCGGCCAAGGTGGCCGAGAGCCAGGATGCTGCCGTCGAGATGATCCTCGCCGGGAACGTGGTCGCCGGGGACGTCGTCGTCGTCCGCTACGAAGGCCCCAAGGGTGGGCCCGGGATGCAGGAGATGCTCTACCCGACGTCCTACCTCAAGGGCGTCGGCCTGGGGCCGAAGTGCGCGCTGATCACCGACGGGCGGTTCTCGGGGGGCTCGTCGGGGTTGTCGGTGGGTCACGTGTCACCGGAGGCGGCCTCCCGTGGAGCCATCGGGCTGGTCCGTGACGGCGATGAGATCGAGTTCTCCATCCCCGAGCGCCGGGTCACGCTGCACGTGTCGGACGACGAACTCGACCGTCGACGGGTGGAGCAGGACGCCGCAGGGTGGCAGCCGGTGGCCCGGGAGCGGGAGGTCTCGGCAGCCCTGCGCCTGTTCGCGCTCTTTGCCCAGTCCGCCGACAAGGGAGCCGCCCGCAAGGTCCCGTGAGGTCTGCCCGCCTGGTCGAGGGCAAACTTGACGAGGTGCTGGAGTTGTTGCGGTCTCGCTGAGCACCCGCCGAGATACCGGGCGCCGCGCGAGCTCCACGGCAGAATGCCCGCATGCTCCGTCGCCTTGCTCTCGTCCGTCAGCCGTCCCCGCGCCTGGCCGACGGCATCGTCACTCATATCGACCGCGAGAGCGTCGACCCGGTCCTCGCCCGCGACCAGTGGGAGGCCTACGTCGGTGCCTTGCGGGCCAACGGCTGGGACATAGTCCAGGCGCCGGCGGCCCCGGACTGTCCCGACGGGGTGTTCATCGAGGACCAGGTCCTCGTCTACGGCGACCTGGCGGTCCTGTGCCGCAGCGGCGCTCCGGAACGCCGGGCCGAACAGGACGGCCTGGCCGGTCTCCTGACCGACGTGGGCTACCGGGTGGCTCGCATCGAGGCGCCCGGCCTGCTCGACGGAGGTGACGTCCTCAAACACGACGGTCGAGTCTGGGTCGGCGACGCGGGATCGACGGGCAGGTCCAACCGGGCCGGCGTCGAGCAGGTGGCCGACCTGCTTGCCCCGCTGGGTGCCCGCGTCGAAGCGGTGCCGTTGTCCGGGGTCCTGCACCTGAAATCGGCCGTGACTGCGCTGCCCGACGGCCGCATCCTTGCCGGCCCCAGCCTGAGCGCCGTCACCGCAGAATGGCCCGGCTGGGGCACCAGCTCGAGGGGTGCCTCCCGCCTCCTGGCAGTTCCGGAGGAGTCCGGAGCTCATGTCGTCATCCTCGACGCCGACACCGTGCTGCTGGCGGCCTCGGCGCCGCAGACCGCCGAGGTGTTGACCGGCCAGGGCTTGCGGGTCGTCACCGTCGACATCAGCGAGTTCGAGAAGCTTGAGGGCTGCGTCACCTGCCTGTCGGTGCGCCTGCGCCGCTGACCCAACTCGCAGGTGCCCGGCGTGAACTCCGTGGCTCGGATGGTGAGACGAGGCCCGTCCGCGGTTGACACGGCATACCCCCGCAAAGGACCGTGGTCTTGTGACCCAGGTCCTCGTACTCAACAGGCGCGTGTGACGCCTCTGTAGTCACGCGCGCGCCCTTCCGTCCTGCCGGTGGACTGAAGGGCTTTTTCGTGGGACGAGAACCCCACCGGCATCAGTTCGCACGTCCGACGCAACGAAGAAGTGGTGAACACCGTGACCGACAGCCTGACGTCCACGAAGGCGTCCCCGGCCGACCTCGCTGCCCAGAACCGGCAGCGCCCGAGCGCCCCGGCGGCCCCTGCGGTTCCGGCCGTTCCGGAGCCCTGCACGGGTGCCCAGTCGCTGGTCAAGTCGCTCGAGGCCATCGGCGTCGACACCGTCTTCGGGCTGCCCGGCGGCGCGATCCTCCCCGCCTACGACCCCCTGATGGACTCCACCAAGGTCCGTCACATCCTCGTGCGGCACGAGCAGGGCGCGGGTCACGCAGCCGAGGGGTATGCCGTGGCGTCCGGCCGGATCGGCGTGTGCATGGCGACCTCCGGCCCGGGAGCGACCAACCTGGTCACCCCGATCGCCGACGCCTATATGGACTCGGTCCCGATGGTCGCCATCACCGGCCAGGTGAACAGCGCCGCCATCGGCACGGATGCCTTCCAGGAGGCCGACATCCGCGGCATCACGATGCCGATCACCAAGCACAACTACCTCGTGACCAACCCCGACGAGATCCCTCGGGCGATCGCCGAGGCTTTCCACATCGCCGGGACGGGCCGTCCGGGTCCGGTCCTCGTCGACATCAGCAAGGACGCCCTCACCGGGTCGACGACGTTCAGCTGGCCGCCGGTCATCGACCTGCCGGGCTACCGTCCGGTGGCCCGTCCGCACGGCAAGCAGATCCGTGAGGCGGCTCGCTACATCGCCGCTGCCCGTCAGCCGCTGTTCTACATCGGCGGCGGCGTGATCCGGGCTCGCGCCTCGGAGGTCCTGCGGACCCTCGTCGACCTCACCCAGATCCCGGTCGTCACCACGCTCATGGCCCGCGGCGCGGTCCCCGACAGCCACCCTCTGCACCTGGGTATGCCGGGTATGCACGGCTCCGTGGCCGCCGTCACCGCCCTGCAGAAGACCGACCTCATCATCGCCCTCGGCACGCGGTTCGACGACCGGGTCACCGGCCAGTTGTCCACCTTCGCGCCGAACGCCAAGGTCATCCACGCCGACATCGACCCGGCCGAGATCTCCAAGAACCGCACCGCCGACGTGCCGATCGTGGGCGACTGCAAGGACGTCATCACCGATCTCATCGAGGCGATCACCGCCGAGCAGGCCGCCCACGGCGCCGCCGAGTACGAGGCCTGGCAGGCGACGGTGGCCGAGTGGAAGGAGACCTACCCGGTCGGCTACACCACGACCCCGGACGGTCTGTCGCCGCAGTACGTCATCGAGCGGCTCGGTGCGCTGTCCGGGCCCGAGGCGACCTATGTCGCGGGTGTGGGTCAGCACCAGATGTGGGCAGCGCAGTTCGTGCAGTACTCCCGGCCGAATTCGTGGATCAACTCCGGGGGCCTGGGCACCATGGGCTTCGCCGTTCCGGCAGCCATGGGCGCCAAGGTCGCCGAGCCGCACCGCACGGTGTGGGCCATCGACGGTGATGGGTGCTTCCAGATGACCAACCAGGAGTTGGCCACCTGCGTCATCAACGACATCCCCATCAAGGTCGCGGTCATCAACAACTCGAGCCTGGGCATGGTCCGGCAGTGGCAGACGCTCTTCTACAACGAGCGCTACTCCAACACCGACCTGCACACGAGCCACAACCAGCAGCGCATCCCGGACTTCGTCAAACTCGGCGACGCCTACGGCTGCGCGAGCTGGCGGGTCGAGCGGCCCGAAGAGGTCGACGAGGCGATCATCAAGGCCTTGGAGATCAACGACCGACCCGTCGTCATCGACTTCGTCGTCCACCGGGACGCCATGGTGTGGCCAATGGTGCCGGCCGGCGTGAGCAACGACAAGATCCTCATCGCCCGCGGGGGAGCCCCCCTGTGGGAGCGCGAAGCCTGAGCCGTCCGCAGACCGCCCCCACCAGCCTCCCCAGCCGCAGCAGCACAGAGAGACGCCGAAATGCCTAAGAACACCTTGTCCGTCCTCGTCGAGAACAAGCCCGGTGTGCTCGCCCGGATCGCCGCCCTGTTCTCCCGTCGGGGGTTCAACATCGACAGCCTGGCCGTCGGCCCGACCGAGCACCCGGACGTGTCCCGGATGACCGTCGTCGTCGACGTCGATGAGCTGCCGCTGGAGCAGGTGACCAAGCAGCTCAACAAACTCGTCGAGGTCCTCAAGGTCGTCGAGCTCGAGCCGCAGTCGTCGGTCCAGCGCCAGATCGTCCTGGTCAAGGTGCGTGCCGACGCCTCGAACCGGTCGCACATCGTCGAGACCGCTGAGCTCTTCCGGGCCAAGGTCGTCGACGTGGCGTCCGACAGCCTGACGATCGAGGCGACCGGCAAGGTCGAGAAGATCCAAGCGCTGCTCGGTGTCCTGGAGCCCTTCGGCATCCGTGAACTCGTCCAGTCGGGCGTCGTCGCGGTCGGCCGCGGGCCCCGATCCATCACCGACCGAGCCCTGCGTAGCGCCTGACGCAGCCTCACTCGAGGTGACCGCCCGCTGGCCGAGCGGCCCGCGGGGTGAGCGCACGGCATACCCTCTAGTCCCAACTGCACCACCCACCGACCGCACGAACCAGCTAAGGAGTGGCCCTCTGATGGCCGACATGATCTACGACGACGACGCCGACCTGAGCATCATCCAAGGGATGAAGGTGGCCGTCATCGGCTACGGCAGCCAGGGCCACGCCCACGCGCTCAACCTGCGTGACTCCGGGGTCGACGTGCGCGTCGGCCTCGCCGAGGGCAGCAAGAGCCGGGCCAAGGCCGAGGCGGAGGGGCTGCCGGTCAAGTCGGTGGCCGAGGCGACCAAGGAGGCCGACCTCGTCGTCATCCTCACCCCCGACCAGGTGCAGCGCCACGTCTACTCCGACGAGATCAAGCCCAACCTCAAGGAGGGCGCGGGCCTGCTGTTCGGACACGGTTTCAACATCCGGTTCGGTTACATCACGCCCGAGCCGGGCTCCGACGTCGTCATGGTCGCCCCCAAGGGCCCCGGCCACCTCGTGCGCCGCGAGTTCAACGACGGCCGTGGCGTCCCGGTCCTCGTCTGCGTCGAGCAGGATGCCTCCGGTCGGGCCTGGGACATCGCCAAGTCCTATGCCAAGGCGATCGGTGGCCTGCGCGCCGGCGGCATCAAGACGACCTTCACCGAGGAGTGCGAGACCGACCTGTTCGGCGAGCAGTCCGTGCTGTGCGGTGGCGCGTCGCAGTTGGTGATGTACGGGTTCGAGACCCTCGTCGAGGCCGGCTACCAGCCGGAGGTCGCCTACTTCGAGTGCCTGCACGAGCTCAAGCTCATCGTCGACCTCATGGTCGAGGGCGGCATCGCCAAGCAGCGTTGGTCGGTGTCCGACACGGCCGAGTACGGCGACTACGTCTCCGGGCCCCGGGTCATCGACCCGAGCGTCAAGGACAACATGCGCGCGGTGCTCACCGACATCCAGAGCGGTGCCTTCGCCCGTCGGTTCATCGCCGACCAGGACGCTGGGGCTCCGGAGTTCAAGGCGCTGCGCGCCAAGGGTGCTCAGCACCCGATCGAGGCGACCGGCCGCGATCTGCGCAAGCTGATGAGCTGGATCAAGGAGACGGACTCCGACTACACCGAGGGCTCCGCTGCTCGGTGACCCTTCAGTCACCTTCCGTGACCTTTCAATCACGGGCCTCAGGTGGGCTAGCCTGACCCGATGATCTTTCCCAGCGAGGTATGCCGCGTGCGCGAGATGCGCCGCGGCATACCCGTTCGGTGACGTGGTGTTCGACGGCCTGCCCTTCCCGCTGGTCTATGCGGTGTTCTTCCTCGGCGCCATGATTCGGGCCAACGCGACCTACTGGCTGGGGCGCGGCGCCCGCAAGGGCGGGGAGACCACCCGCGCGGCGCGACGGCTGCACAGCCCGGCCATTCGGCGAGCCGAGACGGTAATTTCGCGGTTCGGGGCCCCGGCCGTGGCGCTGTCCTTCCTCACGGTCGGAGTCCAGACAGCGCTCAACTTCGCCGCCGGCGTGCTGCGAATGCCGTTGTGGCGCTACGAGGTCGGCGTCGTCATCGGCGCCCTGATGTGGGCCGGCATCTACTCCACGATCGGGTTCGCGGTCTTCGAGGCGTGGGTGAGCCAGTCGCCCTGGCTCTGGCTCGGCGCCGCGATAGGCCTGATCGCCCTCGTCGTGGGCGCCACCCGACTGACCAACCGACGGCTCGAGTCGACGCCTCCCTATGCCTCGTTCCCGGACGTGGCGGACTCCGGTGGGAGGGACTGACCCACCGCTGCGCGTGGCTGGCTACCGCCGGGTAGGGTGCTGACAAGCATTCTTATCTGCAGAACGAGGCACATGATGGGCAGCCAGACCCCGGCTTCGGACGTGCCGGGCGCCGAGTTCCGAGCCCGAGCGGTGCGCACGACCCAGGAACGACGGCCCGATGTCGACCCGCGAGCCATCGCTCTGAGCCTCACCTTGGCCAGGATCGCAGCCACCCATCAGCACCAATCCGAGCGGCTCGTGCACCGTGAGCGGGGGTGGAGCTACAGCGGCTTCCGGGTGCTCTACATGATCTGGCTCACCGAGCCGGTCGAGGCACGCGACCTGGCCCGCTTCGCCGGGGTGAGTCGCCAGACCACCTCGACGGTGCTTTCGACCCTCGAGGCGGCCCGATTGGTCGTGCGTCGGCAGACCTCCAAGACCGACCGCCGCCTGGTCTCGGTGCGGCTGACGCCTCGGGGTCGAGCCGCGGTCGACGAGGCGATCGGCGCCCAGAACGCGCTCGAGAGTGATTGGTTCTCGGTGCTCAACAGTGCCGAGCAGGCGCAGTTGCAGGACATGCTCGAACGCGTGTTGACCCGCATCGACCGCCCGGCCGAGACTCCCGCCGCCGACTGAGCCCGGTCACGCTGGGGGGCGGGGGGAGCCTGGCGTACCGCACTGTGGAATTTCCTTGCTTCGCTATTCCTGGCCACACCCGCGCCCAGTAACCTGTCAAATCACTGACAGTCCAAGCGTAGACTCATTGTGGTTACCAACGACTGTCTGCGACCGTCATGCCCGTCCCTACGTCCGGAGGTTCCGTGCAGCAACTGACCGCCCTCGATGTGATGTTCTCCTCGCTGGACACCGAAACGACCAATGGTGTCCTGGGCGGGCTGGTGCTTCACGAGCCGGCAGCCGACGGCCGCCCGGCCGCCGACGCGGCGTTCATGCGTCAACGGTTCGCCGAGCGGTTGCCCTTCCTGCCGCCGCTGCACCGAGAGGTGGTCAAGGTGCCGATCGGCATCGACCACGACTACCTTGGCCAGCCCGACCGGATCGACCTGCTCGAGCACATCCGCTCCATCTCGCTCCCAGCGCCGGGCACCCACGACCAGCTGGCCGCCGAGGTCTCGCGGATCATGAGCACGTCGCTGCCGACAGGGCGCCCGCTGTGGGACTACACCGTCATCGACGGGCTGGCCGACGGCAGCGTCGCCCACCTGCTGCGGATCCACCACTTGGTCATCGACGGAGGGTCGATGCCGACGCTGTGGGATGCGCTGTCCGACGAGCCGGCTGCGCCGTTGGAGGCATGGGCCGAGAGCACGCGCCCGCAGCCGCGCTTCGGCAAGGGCGAGATGCTCGCCCGCGAGCTGGGCGGAGTGGTCGCCAAGCCGGTGCAGTTCGCCGCCTTCCAGGCCAAGTTCCTCGCCTGGGTCGCTGGCCAGACCAAGGAGAAGGGACCCTTGGCGCCGCTCGCCCTGCCGTTCCGGGTCAGCCTGCCGGGCGGCCTCGCCCAGCCGGCCCAGGCCCTGTTCAACTCGGCGCTGAGCAAGCGGGGGATCGCGGAGATCCAGCCCTACATCCCCACCCTGCGTACGCCCACGACGCCGTTCAACAACCGGGTGACCGCCCAACGCACCTTCGTCTTCGCCGACCTGCCGTTGGCGCAGTTCCGCGACACCGGCAAGGCTCTCGGCGGCACGATCAACGACGTCGTCCTCGGAGTGTGTGCCGGTGCCTTGCGTCGCTACCTCGTGGAGAACGGCATACCCACGGACGACCCGCTCATCGTGTGCGTGCCCGTCTCGATCCGCACCGGCGCCGAGACGACGAAGTGGGCCAACTACGTCCACATGATCTTCGCGCCGCTGCCCACGCACCTCGATGACCCGCTGGCCCGGGTGCGGGCTGCCGGCGCCGCGGTCAAGGCCGCCAAGGGCAACTTCGACGCGCTGCCGGTCGGGTTGATCCGCGAGGCGAGCCGGTTCATCCCCTCGGCGATGTTCAACGTCATGACGCGGGCCATGGTCAAGATGCCCGACAAGGTGTCCAAGGGCCCGTGGAACGTCGTCGTTTCCAACGTCCGCGGACCCAGCACCGCGGCATACATGGACGGGGTCAAGATCAAGGGCTACTGGCCCGCGTCGTTCCTGTCCGTCGGTGGCGGGATCAACATCACCCTGCAGAGCTACAGCGACCGGATCTGCTTCGGCTTCATGGGCGCCCCCGAACAGGTCGGCGACCTGCGGCCGCTGATCGGCTACATGACCGACGCGTTGGCCGAGACGGTCGCGGCTGCCGGTGACTCCTCGGCGAAGGCTGCTCCTGCCGAGGCCAAGGCGGCCCGCAAGCGCACGCCGCATCGGGCCGGGCCAGGATCGGCCCGACTGGCCGCCGTCGCGCCGGCTGCGGTCGGCGACGCGACCTGACCGGAGGCCGCAGATGCTCGGGGAGCCGCACGATCGCCCGCGCCCGGCCGCGAGTGACTTCGTCGACACGGTCGCCGACCTCACTCAACGCCGGGCCGAGGGCGCCGACCCCGAGACGACGGCGCTCGTCGTGGCGCTGTTGCGGGCGGGTGGTCGCCATCGTGGACTGTTCGAGCGGCGCGCTCACGACCAGGGCGGGCGGCACCTGCGCGCGTTCAGCGTGCTCTACCTCGTGTGGCTCTACGGCCGGCTGAGGGCGCGCGACCTCGCCCGGCTGCTCGGGATGAGTCGACAGACCACGTCCGCGGTCTTGGCGTCGCTCGAGTCGGGTGGTTTGGTATGCCGCGAGCGCGGCGAGGGAAGGGATCGGCGCCTGGTGGAGGTCCGCCTCACCGACGACGGGCGGCGCACGGTCGAGCGGGAGTTCCAGGCCCAGCACGACCTGGACGGGCAGTGGCTGGCGGTCCTCTCACCGGCCGAGCAACGCACCTTGCGCCATCTCCTGGAACGCCTGGCCACGCAACATCCAGGGGACAACACCCTGGTGGGTTGATTGATTACCGATGCACAAGGGAGTGCTGCATATGTCGATGCCTGACATCACCGTCGGTGCGTGGTTCGCCGCCCGCGCCGCTCGTTCGCCCCAACGCCGGGCGCTCATCTTCGAAGGCACGAGCTGGACGTTCGCGGAGTTGGCCGACCGGATCGAACGCCTCGCCGCGGTCCTGAGGGCCGGCGGCGTCAAGCACGGTGACCGGGTCTCGTTCGTCGGCTTCAACCAGCCGGCCGCGCTGGAGACCTGGTTCGCCTGCTCGCGGCTCGGGGCGATCTATGTGCCGCTCAACTTCCGGTTGGCCGGCCCCGAGTTGGCCTTCATCGTCGGGGACGCCGGGGTTCACACCCTCATCGCAGGGGCGGACCAACGGCCGGGCATCGACGCGATCCGGGCCGAGCTGGGAGTCCGGCGTTACCTCGTGACCGAGGCGGACGGCATACCGGAGGGGTGGGAGTCCTATGAGCAGGCGGTGACTGCGGCGCACCCGTTGCCGACACCCGACCCGGTTCGCCCGGACGAGTTGTCGATCATCATGTACACGTCGGGGACCACCGGCACCCCCAAGGGCGTCATGCTCAGCCACGAGAACCTCTGGTGGAGCGACATCGCCCTCATGAGTTGGATCGACATCCACGCCGACGACGTGACGCTGGCCTTCTCGCCGCTGTTCCACATCGCCGGGCTCAACTTCATGATCGGCATCACGTGGATGCGCGGGGGAGAGGTCATCCTGCACCGGTCTTTCGACGCCCAACGGACCCTCGAGGACATCGCCCGCTACCGGGTCAACACCCTCTTCGGGGTGCCCGCGATGTTCATCGCGATCAGCCAGTTGCCGGGCTTCCATGCCGCCGACCTGTCGACGGTGCGGATGGCTGTCTGCGGCGGGGCGCCCGCCCCGGAGCCGCTGCTGCGGACCTTCGCCGATCGGGGGATCGGCGTGCTGCAGGGGTATGGCCTCACCGAGACCTCGCCTGCAGCGATCTTCCTCGTCGCCGAATACGCCCTGTCCAAACTCGGTGCCGCCGGGCAGCCGCCGCTCTACATCGAGACCAAGCTCGTGGGCTCGGGCGGGGTCACGGTGAGCGAGCCGGGAGTGCGCGGCGAGGTGTGCATGCGCGGCCCGAACGTCACCCGGGGTTACTGGAACCGGCCGGAGGCCACGGCCGCCGCCTTCGACGAGGCTGGGTGGTTCCACACCGGCGATGTCGGACAGTTCGACGAGGACGGCATCATCTCCATCGTCGACCGGGTCAAGGACATGGTCATCAGCGGCGGCGAGAACGTCTATCCCGCCGAGGTCGAGAGCGTGTTGTTCGGCCACCCGTCGGTTGCCGAGGTCGCCGTCATTGGCCTGCCCGATGCCCGTTGGGGCGAGGCGGTCACCGCTGTCGTCGCCGCCAAACCCGGCCAGAGCGTCACGTTGGAAGACCTGCGCGAGTATGCCGCCTCCCACCTGGCCCGCTTCAAGCTGCCCCAACGGCTGCATCTCGTCGAGGTGTTGCCACGCAATCCCACGGGCAAGGTTCTCAAGTACCAGTTGCGTGAGGACCTCGGGGCGAAGTAGGCCGCACGCACTGAGACCCGCTCGCGACGTTCGGTGGGTGGGCACCCCGCGAGTCGCCAGGCGGGTCGTCCTAGACTTTCGGGGGCACGCCGCCGTGCCTCGGAACACCACCCCACCGGCGTCGCCGTGCGCCGGGCCCCACGAAGGAAACCCCCGTGACCAAGCCCGTGGTCCTCATCGCCGAAGAACTGTCGCCCGCCACCCTGGATGCCCTCGGTCCTGACTTCGAGATCCGTTCGTGTGACGGTGCCGACCGAGCCGTGCTGCTGCCGGCCCTGGCCGACGTCGACGCCGTGCTCATCCGATCGGCGACCAAGATGGATGCCGAGGCGATCTCCGCCGCCAAGCGGCTCAAGGTCATCGCCCGGGCCGGGGTCGGTCTGGACAACGTCGATGTCCCCGCCGCCACCCAGGCCGGCGTGATGGTCGTGAACGCACCGACCTCCAACATCACCTCCGCCGCCGAGCTCGCCGTGGGCCTGTTGCTCGCTTCGGCCCGCAACATCGCCCCCGCCAACCAGGCGCTTAAGGCCGGGGCGTGGAAGCGCAGCAAGTACGGCGGCGTCGAACTGCTGGACAAGACCGTGGGCATCGTCGGGTTGGGTCGGATCGGCGCCCTCGTGGCCGAGCGGCTCAAGGGCTTCGGCATGCAGGTGCTGGCCTACGACCCCTACACAACCCCCGCCAAGGCCGGTCAGCTCGGGGCCCGTCTGGTCGAGTTGGACGAGTTGCTCGCCCAGGCCGACTTCATCACGGTGCACCTGCCCAAGACCAAGGAGACGCTCGGCCTCATCGGCGTCGACGCTTTGAGCAAGGTCAAGCCGACGGTCCACATCGTCAACGCCGCCCGCGGCGGGATCGTCGACGAAGTGGCCCTGGCCGACGCCATCCGCGAGGGCCGGGTCGCCGGCGCCGGGATCGACGTCTTCGTCAAGGAGCCCTGCACCGACTCGCCGCTGTTCGCGTTCGAGCAGGTCGTCGTCACGCCGCACCTCGGTGCCTCCACCGAGGAAGCCCAGGAGAAGGCCGGCATCGCCGTCGCCAAGTCGGTGCGCCTCGCGCTCGGCGGCGAGATCGTCCCCGACGCGGTCAACGTCTCCGGTGGCGTCATCGTCGAGGAGGTCCGTCCCGGGATCGCTTTGGTCGAGAAGCTCGGGCGGGTCTTCACGGCCGTCGCCGGTGCGGTGCCGCTGCACCTGGACCTCGACGTGTGCGGCGAGATCACCGAGCACGACGTGAGCATCTGGAAGCTCGCGGCGCTCAAGGGCCTGTTCACCGATGTCGTCGAGGACCAGGTGTCCTACGTCAACGCGCCGGTGATCGCCGAGGCGCGCGGCGTCGGCGTCACGCTGACGACCGACTCGGCCAGCGGCGACTTCCGCAACGTCACGACCTTGCGCGGCACGCTCAAGGACGGCACCGAGGTGTCGGTCGCGGGGACGCTCACCGGGCCGCGGATGATCGAGAAGCTCGTCGGGATCAACGGCTTCGACCTCGAGGTCCCGCTCAGCGACCACCTCGCCGCCTTCACGTATGCCGACCGCCCAGGGATCATCGGCCAGGTCGGCGGCATCCTCGGCGACTCGGCGATTAACGTCGGCGGCATGCAGGTGGCCCGTTCAGAAAAGCGCGACACCGCCCTCATGGTGCTTAGCGTCGACTCCGAGTTGCCGGCCGAGGTCGCCGCCCGGATCGCCGAGGGCATCGGGGCCGTGCACTTCGCCGTCGTCAACCTCTGATCTGCCCGCGGCCGATCCGTGCCACGGTCGGTTCGAGATCTGAGACGTAGGTCCCAGCCGGCAAGACGGCTCCTAGGCTGGGACCATGGTCGACACCAGCGTGACAACGCCTGAGCCCACCTCTCTCAACCTCGCCGTCATCGGTGGCGACGGCATCGGCCCCGAGGTCGTGGGTGAGGGTCTCAAGGTCCTGGCCGCGGTGACCGGGGGAGCGGTGTCCATCTCGACGACGGACTACGACCTCGGCGCCCGCCGGTGGCACGCGACCGGTGAGACGCTGCCGGACTCGGTCCTGGCCGAGTTGCGCGCGCACGACGCGATCCTGCTCGGAGCGATCGGCGACCCGACCGTGCCCAGCGGTGTCCTCGAGCGCGGCGTGCTGCTGCCGATCCGGTTCGCGCTCGACCACTTTGTCAACCTGCGTCCGGCCAAGCTCTACCCCGGGGTCGCCAGCCCGTTGGACATCGCGCGTGTCGCCCCCGACGGGATCGACTTCGTCGTCGTTCGCGAGGGCACCGAGGGCCCCTATGTCGGCAACGGTGGCCTCCTGCGCGCCGGCACCCCGCACGAGGTGGCGACCGAGGTCAGCGTCAACACCAGGTTCGGCGTCGAGCGGGTCGTTCGCGACGCGTTCGCCCGCGCGCAGGGCCGCCCCCGCAAGCACCTCACGCTCGTGCACAAGCACAACGTCCTCACCTTCGCCGGCCACCTGTGGCGGCGCACCGTCGAGGATGTCGCGAAGGAGTTCCCGGAGGTGCAGACGGCCTACCAGCACGTCGACGCCGCAACGATCTTCCTCGCCACCGACCCGGGTCGGTTCGACGTCATCGTCACCGACAACCTCTTCGGCGACATCATCACCGACATCGCTGCGGCCATCGCCGGCGGGATCGGCCTGGCCGCCAGCGGCAACATCAACCCGACCCGCAGCACCCCGAGCATGTTCGAGCCGGTGCACGGGTCAGCGCCGGACATCGCCGGCCAGGGGAAGGCCGACCCCACGGCGGCGATCCTCTCGGTGGCGATGATGCTGGACCACGTCGGTCTGGCCGACGCCGCTGCCCGGGTCGAAGCGGCAGTGGCCGCCGACCTCGTCGAGCGCGGGAACCAGGTGCGTTCGACCGTGGCCATCGGCGACGCGATCGCCGCCCGGCTGGCCTGAGCCAGCACCCGGCCGAAGCCGTCGTCGAGCTCCCTCGAGGGAGCGTCAGGGCGACGCCGGATCCGTAGCCGTGGGCGACGACTGAACCGGGTCCGAGGTGGGAGTCGCGGTCGGTGCCGAGGGCTCGGATGTCGGGCTGGTCGGATCACTCGTCAGGCTCGGGGGATCGGTCGCCGTGCTGGTCGGGTCCGAGGTGGGAGATGGCCCCACCGTGGACGTGGGCACGTCGGTAGGACTCGTCGTCGCCGTCTCGGTGGGGCTGGCGGTGGCGGTCGGCACCACGGTCTCGGTCGGCACCGCAGTCTCGGTCGGGGTGAGGGTGGGGGTCACCGGCGGGGTCGTCGTCAACGTCGGTGCTGGCGCCAGGATGACATCGGAGCGGGCGGGGACGGCTGCCGGAATGACCACCTTGGGTGCCGGCGCCAGGTCGAGATACGGCGCCGGGTCGACGAACGCGCCGCCGACCATGACCTCGAAGTGCAGATGACATCCGGTTGACATGCCGGTCGACCCGACGTAACCGATGATCTGTCCCTGCTGGACCTGCAAGCCGGCAACCGCGGCATACGAGCGCAGGTGGTTGTAGGTGGTGACCAGACCGGACCCGTGGTCAACGACCACCCGGTTGCCATACCCGGTGAACCCGCCGGCGAGCGTCACCTGACCGGCTTTGGCGGCCTTGACCGGTGTGCCACACGAGGTCGCCAGATCGGTGCCCGAGTGCAACTTCCAGACGTGCAGGATCGGGTGGAACCGGACGCCGAACGGCGAGGAGGCGACGCCGTCGACCGGTTTGACGAAGCCTGAGGCGAGGACTTGTGCCGCGTCGACCACAGCGGTCGGCACAGAGCCGGCGTCGGGCGCCGCGTCGAGCTCGGCCAGGGCGGCGGCCTGGGCGGCGGCAGCGTTCGCGGCGGCGGCCGTCATGGCGTTGACCGCGTTGAAGTGGGGCACCTCGGATTCCGGGCGCTTGGTCAGGCCGGACTCGCCGCCCGCAGTCGTGCTGGAGGTTGCCGAGGGCCGCCCAGCGGCCACGGTCGAGCCGACCGCGCTGGATGACACGTCGGCGTGGCTCGAGGCTGAGAAGAGGAGCACCGCGATCACTCCGGCCGTCCCGAGGGCACCTCCGGCGATGAGCGGGCGCGCAGCGAGTGGTGCCGATGCGGCATACCGACCATGGTTGCCTCGCAGCGCGCGGACCGCACGGTTCACGCTTCGTCCCTCCCTCAACGGCATGAGCCCCCCTGGCTCTGCACCAACCTTAGGGCCCGAGATTCACCTACGCAGGTGAACCGGGAGAGTGGGTACCCTGACTGACAGCATAACGTTTCCGTCCCACCGACACGTTCCGAGGAGAGCCACGCAGATGACCGGCCAGGACCGCCCAGCTGAGCTGCACTTCGAGCTCACTCCGAACGACCACCCGAGGTCTGACGAGGAGCGCGCCGCGCTGTTGGCCAACCCGGGGTTCGGCAAGGTATTCACCGATCACATGGCCCTGGCCACCTGGACGACCGAGGCCGGCTGGCACGACGCGCAGGTGCGCGCCTACGGCCCCCTCTCGCTCATGCCGGCCGCCGCGGTCCTGCACTACGCCCAGGAGGTCTTCGAGGGGCTCAAGGCCTACCGGCACGCGGATGGGTCGATCTGGAGCTTCCGCCCGGAGGCCAACGCCCAGCGGCTGCAGCGCAGTTGCCGGCGCCTGGCGCTGCCCGAGCTGGCTGTCGATGACTTCGTGGGGTCACTCAAGGCCCTCGTCGAGGTCGACAAGGCGTGGGTGCCTGCGGTCGGCACCGGCGAGACCAGCCTTTACCTGCGGCCGTTCATGTTTGCCTCAGAGGCGTTCCTCGGCGTGCGCCCGGCTGCTGCGGTGACGTATGCCGTGATCGCCTCGCCCGCCGGTGCCTACTTCAGCGGCGGCCTCAAGCCTGTGACCCTCTGGATCTCGCAGGACTACGCCCGCGCCGGAGCGGGGGGCACGGGCGCAGCCAAGTGCGGCGGCAACTACGCCTCGAGCCTGGCCGGTCAGTTGGAGGGCATCGAACACGGGTGTGATCAGGCGGTCTTCCTCGACTCTGGGACGCACACCTACATCGAAGAGCTCGGCGGGATGAACCTCTTCTTCGTCACTTCCGACGGCAAGCTCGTCACGCCTGAGCTCACCGGGACCATCCTCGAGGGGATCACCCGTAGCTCCATCCTCGAGTTGGCTAAGGAGTTGGGCCTGGAGCCCGAGGAGCGGCGCATCCCCATCGAGGAGTGGAAGGACGCGGCCCGCAGCAAGAAGATCACCGAGATCTTCGCCTGCGGCACGGCAGCGGTCGTCACGCCGGTGGGCGAGTTGCGCTGGGAGGGCGGCTCGGTCGATCACCGCGGCGACGGCCCCGCGATCGGTGAGGTGACCATGACGATCCGCGAGCGGCTGCTGGACATCCAGTACGGCCGCGTCGAGGACACCAACGGCTGGCTCACTCGCCTGGCGTGAGCCGCCTGCGCGGATCCGGTATGCCGCCCGCTCACGTTTCCGAGGACGCGGTGCGACCCCGTTTGGTCGCCTCCGATCTGGACGGAACGCTGTTGCGCCCGGACGGCAGCGTGTCGGACCGGACCAGGCGGGCCGTGTGGGGTCTGGCCGACCAGGGCATCGCGTTCGTCATCGTCACCGCCCGGCCGCCGCGCTGGCTGCACGAGTTGGCCGACCTCGTTGGTCCGCACGGAGCGGCGGTCTGTGCCAACGGCGCTTTCGTCTACGACGTCGCGGCCCGGACGGTCCGGGAGGTGCACGGCATACCCGATGGGCTTGTCACCGACCTCGTCGGTGAGTTGCGCGCGGCCGTTCCCGGGGTGCAGTTCGGGGCCGAGCGGGCCAGCGGGGCGATGGTGGAGCCGGGATTTCCGGGAGCGGGCCTCGACCGAGGGGCCGAGGCGGTCCAGGTGGCCCCGATGCAGGACCGCGGAGGCGAGCCGGTGGGAAAACTGCTCGCGGTGGCGCCGCACTGGGACGAGGCCGACTTCCTCGAGCGGGTCGCGTCGGTCGTGGGCAATCGGGCGCACCTGGCCTACTCGGGAGCTCACGGGTTGGCCGAGATCACCGGCCCCGGTGTGACCAAGGCGGCCGGGCTGGCCCGCTGGGCGGGCGACCTCGGCGTCGGGTCGACGGACGTCTGGGCCTTCGGCGACATGCCCAACGACCTGCCGATGCTGCGGTGGGCCGGTCGCTCGTATGCCGTGGCCAACGCTCATCCGGACGTGCTCGCTGCGGCGAGCCACCGGTGCCCGGCGAACTCGCAGGACGGGGTCGCCTGGGCGCTGGAATCGCTCGTCAGGTGACGTCCAGCTGAACAGTGGGCTGACAATGGTCGCTGACCATGCCTTTTAGGTCCGTTCTGCGCAGATCTTGAGAGCGCTTTCCCTCGCACTCGTGCCGCTAAAGGTCTGGACGCACACCTTCTTCGCTACTAGCATCGCCTCACTTCGACCGTGTGAGGAGCGTCACATATGGCTGACCTTCGATTGGACGACGACGAGCGCAAGCTCGCCGAGCTGGGCTACAAGCAGGAGTTGTCCCGATCCTGGTCGGGCTTCTCGAACTTCGCGATCTCTTTCTCGATCATCTCGATCCTCGCCGGGTGCTTCACGACCTTCGGCCAGGCCTGGAACAACGGCGGCCCCGTCGCGATCTCGATCGGCTGGCCGCTCATCTCGATCTTCATCCTCGTCATCGGCTTGTGCATGAGCGAGTTGGTGTCGGCCTATCCCACCTCCGGGGGCATCTACTGGTGGGCGGCCAAGCTCGGCGGGGCCAAGGCGGGTTACTACACCGGCTGGCTCAACCTCATCGGCCTCATCGCGGTCGATGCCTCGGTCGCCTACGGGTGTGCGACCTTCTTCGACCTCACCTTCAGCACCTTCAGTGAGTCCTGGGCCGAGGGCTACTCGCTGGCCCGGGTGTTCTGGATGTTCCTCGTCATCCTCATCCTCGTGGCCGTGGTCAACATCTTCAGCGGCCACCTCATGGCGGTGATGAACAACGTCTCGGTCTGGTGGCACGTCTTCGGGGCCCTGGCCGTCATCCTCATCCTCGTCTTCCTGCCCAAGTCCCACATGAGCGTTGCCGACGTGTTCACGATGCGGGTGAACAACAGCGGTGGTCTGGCCGGCGGTTCGACCGACGGGTTGGGTTACTGGTTCTACGTGCTGCCGCTGGGCTTCCTGCTCACGCAGTACACGATCACCGGCTTCGACGCCTCGGCGCACCTGTCCGAGGAGACCCAGGGGGCCTCGCACGGTGCCGCACGCGGCATCTGGCAGTCGATCTTCTACTCGGCGATCGGTGGCTGGATCCTCCTGTTGGCCTTCCTCTTCGCCGTCCAGGACGCCGAGGAGGTGACCGCCGGAGGTGGCGGCGTGGCCGTCATCTTCAACCAGGCCCTCACCTCGGGATGGGCCGGCATCGTCCTGCTCATCGCCAGCATCGGGCAGTTCTTCTGCACGACCGCCTGCATGACCTCCACCAGTCGGATGCTCTTCGCGTTCAGTCGCGACGGCGCGGTTCCGGGAGCGTCGCTCTGGGCCAAACTCAACTCGAGCAAGGTCCCGGCCAACGCCGTTCTCGCCTCCACCGTGGTCGCCGCGCTCATCACGATCCCGGCGCTCAAGGAGGTCAACATCGGGACCGAGGACGCTCCGATCATCGTTCCGACCGCGTTCTACGCCGTCGTGTCGGTCGCGGTGATCGGCCTCTACCTCGCGTTCCTCATCCCGATCTACCTGCGGTGGCGCGCCGGAGACAAGTTCAAGCAGGGCCCGTGGAACCTCGGGACGAAGTGGAAGTGGATGGCCCCGATCGCCTGCCTGGAGATCGTCGTCATCTCGGTCTACTTCATCCTCCCCTTCACCCCGGCCGCCTGGCTGGGCAACGAGGCCTTCGACTGGAAGTTCGTCAACTACGCGCCGATCCTCACCGGCGGGACGCTCATCCTGCTCTGGATCGGGTGGCACGCGTCGGCGAAGAAGTGGTTCACCGGTCCCAAGACGACGATCGACCTGCCCGCGGGAGTCTCCTCAGCCGAGGAGATCGCCATGGAGCATCACGGCAAGTCGGCCCACCCGGCGCAGGACGCCGACGGCAAGAGGCCGTCGTCCTGATCGTCGACTCGACTCTCGCGCGGCTGCTCGACGAGATCCCCTGTCTCTCAGGGCAGCCGCGCGAGGTGACCGAACTCCCGGGTGGTCTCACCAACCACAACTACCGGGTTCGCACGGCCACCGCGGACGTCGTCGTCCGGGTGTCCCCACCCGGCACGGACCTGCTCGCCGTGGACCGCGAGGTGGAACACCACAACTCGGCGGCCGCCGCCGCGGCGGGGGTCGGTGCCCCCGTCATCGACTACCTGCCAGGCCGCGGCGTGCTCGTCGTGGGGTTCCTGACCGCTCGCACCTACTCGGAGGACGATGTGGCTGCCAACCTGCCGCGCATCGCCGCGGCGCTGCGCCGGTTGCACGCCGGCCCGCCGTTCGTCGGTCGGCTGGACATGTTCGCGCTGCAGCGGCGTTACCTCGCGCTCGCTCACGAACGAGGGATGTGTATGCCGTCCGGCTACGACTCGCTCGCGCCGGTGGTCGCGCGTGCGGAAGCCGCGCTCGCGGCATACCCGGAGCCGCTCGTCCCGTGCCACAACGATCTGCTGGCCGCGAACTTCCTCGATGACGGCCAGGACGTGCGGATCATCGATTACGAATACAGCGGGCTCAATGAGCCGGCCTTCGAGTTGGGCAACATCGCTCAGGAGTCGGGTCTGAGCGACGCCGCCCTCGTCGGCCTCGTCGAGGCGTACTACCCGCACGCCGACGCGAGGCTGCTCGCGCGGGCGCGCACCTGGCGGGCGATCTCGGGTTACGGCTGGACCCTCTGGGGGGTCATCCAGCACCACGTCAGTGGGATCGATGCCGACTTCTGGGGCTGGGCCACGCACAAGTACGACACGGCGGCGACGCTGCTGCGGGACTCGGCCTTCGTCGACACCCTCTCGGTCGCCGCAGCCGCACCGGCCCCGACACCTCGGGCACCGGCATGAGCCCCACCGACACCGTGCCCAGCCGCGCCCGCGTCGTCATCATCGGAGGCGGCGTCATCGGAGCGAGCGTCGCCTACCACCTCACCGCCCTGGGCTGGACCGACGTGGTGCTCCTGGAGCAGGGCACCCTCTCGTGCGGCACCACCTGGCACGCGGCCGGGCTTGTCGGTCAACTGCGCGCCTCGGAGGCAGGCACCCGCCTGGTGCAGTACTCCTGCGAGCTCTACGACCGGATCGAGGCCGAGACCGGGCTGTCGGCGGGCTACCGTCGCTGCGGGGGCCTCACCGTGGCGCGCACCCCCGAGCGGATGGTCACCCTGCGCCGGACGGCGGCCAGCGCAGCGGCATACGGGCTGGACTGCGACTTGCTCACCCCGGATCAGGCGGGGGAGCGCTACCCGCTGATCCGCACCGACGACCTCGTCGGAGCGATCTGGCTGCCGGCCGACGGGCGAGCCAACCCGACCGACCTCACCCAGGCCCTCGCCAAGGGCGCCAAACAGCGTGGCGCGACGATCTTCGAGCGCACCCGGGTCCTGGACATCCACACCGGTCCCGCCACCCGCGGGGTGCGGGTCACCGGGGTGAGCACCGACCGCGGCGACATCGAGGCGGAGATTGTCGTCAACTGCGCCGGCCAGTGGGCCAAGGCCGTCGGCGAACTCGTTGGTGCCACCGTGCCCCTGCACTCGGCCGAGCACTTCTACGTCGTCACCGAGCAGATCGAGGGAGTCCACCGCGACCTGCCGATCCTGCGCGACCCCGACGGCTATACCTACGTCAAGGAAGAGGTCGGCGGGCTGCTCGTCGGCGGGTTCGAACCGGTCGCCAAGCCGTGGGTCGCGCCCGACCAGATCCCCTACCCGTTTGAGTTCCAACTGCTCGACGAGGACTGGGAACACTTCGAGATCCTCATGAGCAGCGCGGTCCACCGGCTCCCGGTGCTGGCCGAGACCGGGGTGCGCAAGTTCTACAACGGGCCCGAGAGCTTCACGCCGGACAACCAGTTCCTCCTCGGCGAGGTGCCTGGGGTCGCCGGGTTCTTCGTCGGCGCCGGTTTCAACTCGGTCGGCATCGCCTCGGCCGGGGGAGCGGGGCGAGCGCTGGCCGAGTGGATCGTCGAGGGCGAGCCGACGAGCGACCTCACTGCCGTCGACATCCGCCGGTTCGCGCCCTTCAACGCCAACAACGACTGGCTGCGCGACCGCGTCGGCGAGGTCCTCGGGCTGCACTACTCGATCCCGTGGCCCAACCGTGAGTTGGAGACCGCGCGGCCGTTCCGGCGCTCACCGGTCCACGACCGGCTCGTAGGCGCGGGTGCCGTGCTCGGTAGCAAGATGGGCTGGGAACGGGCCAACGTCTTCGCCCCTCGGGGGGTCGAGCCGGTCCTGGACTACTCCTGGGAAGCCCCCACGTGGCTGCCCTGGTCGCGGGCCGAGCAGGCGGCGACGCGGCATACCGTCAGCATCTTCGACCAGACCTCGTTCGCGAAGTACCTTGTCACCGGCCCCGACTCGGCGGCGACGTTGCAGTGGCTGTGCACCGCGGACGTCGACGTGCCGATCGGTCGCGCGGTCTACACGGGGATGCTCAACTCCGCCGGCGGCTACGAAGCCGACGTCACGGTCACCCGACTCGCCCCGACGCAGTTCCTCGTCGTCAGCGGCGCCGCCTCGGCCGTGCGCGACGTCGACTGGATCCGCCGCAAGGCGCCCGACGGCCACCGCACCGAGGTCGTCGACGTCACCGCGATGTATGCCGTGTTCGGCGTGATGGGGCCCGCCTCACGGGAGTTGCTCACGCGGCTCTCCGGCGCCGACCTCACCGATGCGGCCTTCCCGTTCGCCACCAGCCGCGAACTGCGACTTGGCTATGCGACCGCCCGCGCTACCCGGATCACCTATGTCGGCGAGTTGGGGTGGGAGCTCTATGTCCCCGTCGAGTTCGCTGCCGGCGTCTACGACGAATTGTTCAACGCGGGCCATTTACTCGGTGCCGCTCCCGCGGGCTACTACACGATTGACGCAATGCGCCTGGAGAAGGGCTACCGCGCGTTCGGCCGCGAGCTCGTGCCGGATGCCACCCCGATCGAGGCTGGGCTGAGCTTCACCTGCAAGCTCGCCTCCGGGATCGACTTCCTCGGTCGATCGGCGGTCGAGCGGGTCAAGACCGCCGGGCCGTCGCGTCGGATCGTCTCGATCGTCGTTGGTGACCCCACTGCCGAACCCCTGGCAGGCGACCCCGCGGCATACCTCTGGGGTGGGGAGTTGCTCCTGCGCGACGGCGAGCCGGTCGGCCAGGTGACCAGCGCCGGATGGGGGCATGCCCTGGGAGCCCCCGTGGGGCTGGCCTGGGCGGGCTCGCGGCAGACTGGGCCGGTGACTCCCGAATGGTTGCGCACCGGAGGATACGAGGTGGACGTCGCCGGTCGACGCGTGCCGGTGACCGTCTCGCTGCGTCCCCCCTTCGACCCCGACGGGGTCCGGCTGGGCAGGGGGCCGGCGTGATCATCCCCCTGCACAACGACCTGTCCGAGCATGTCCTGCGGCCCAGTTCCGGCAACGCCTTCGAGCTCACCGTCGAGCAGTTGGCGACCGCGATCCGCCTCGGCGCGTTCCGCGACGGCGACCTGCTCCCACCCGAACGCGAGCTCGCCGAACGCCTTGCTGTGTCGCGCAGCACCCTGCGCGAGGCGATCGCCGCCCTGCGCGACTCGGGCTTGGTGACCACGCGCCGCGGCCGCGGTGGCGGCACCATGGTGACGTATGCCGGTGAGGCGCCGGGGTCGGTCCCCTTGCCCCAGCCGCAGCGCACCGCAACCGCGATCGCCGACGTCTTGGACTTCCGCCGGGTCGTCGAGCCGGGGGCGGCCGCGCTGGCCGCGACGCGAACCCTCGCCGCCGATCAGCGGGCCTGGCTGCTGGCCTGCGCCGCCCAGGTGCGCGAGGCCCCCGATTCAGCCACTCACCGACTCAACGACTCCCGGCTGCACCTGGCCCTGGCCACCCTCTCGAGTTCGCCGATGCTCGTCGAGGCCGTGACCCGCGCCCAGGCCGCCTTGCATGAGTTGCTGCGCGGCATACCCGTCATCTCGCGCAACATCGCCCACTCCCACGACCAGCACGACGCCATCGTCGCGGCTGTGCTCGCTGGCGACCCCGAGACCGCCCGCGCGGTCATGGAGGAACACTGCGACGCCACGTCGCTGCTGCTCCGTGCCCTGTTGCGTCCCCGCCCATGACCCGTCCCCCCTCACCGAAGGATCGACGATGACCCGACCCGAGCTCACCCTCGACCAATTGCGTGCCGAGATCGCCGACGGGACCATCGACACCGTCGTGGTCGCCTTCACCGACATGCAAGGCCGATTGCAGGGCAAGCGGATCCACGGTCAGTGGTTCGTCGACACCGTCCTGGGCCACGGCACCGAGGGCTGCAACTACCTGCTGGCCGTCGACGTCGAGATGAACACCGTTGATGGCTATGCCATCAGCTCGTGGGAGACCGGCTACGGCGACATGATGTTCGACCTCGACCTCACGACGTTGCGACGGACCCCGGGGCAGAACTATTCGGCGACGGTCCAGTGCGACCTCGCCTGGCTCGACGGCAGGGGGCTGGTGCGCCAGTCGCCGCGCTCGGTGCTGCGCGCGCAGGTGGATGCTGCCGCGGCGCTGGGTTTCACCGCCCTCGCCGGCACCGAGTTGGAGTTCATCGTCTTCGAGCAGTCGTATGCCGCCGCGTGGGACGCGCGCTACGTCGGCCTCACGGGGGTCAACCGCTATAACGTCGACTACTCCATCCAGGGCGGCACCGTCGTCGAACCGCTGCTGCGCGAGATCCGCAACGAGATGTATGCCGCGGGCCTCAAGGTCGAGTCGGCCAAGGGGGAGTGCAACCTCGGCCAGCATGAGATCGCCTTCCGTTACGAGGATGTCCTGCGCACCTGCGACAACCACGTCATCTACAAGAACGCCGCCAAGGAGATCGCCGCGAAGCACGGGCAATCGCTGACCTTCATGGCGAAGTACGACGAACGCGAGGGCAACTCCTGCCACATCCACCTGTCGCTGCGCGGCACCGACGGCAGCACCGTCTTCGCCGACGATGGGCGCGAGGGTGGGCACAGCGACGTCTTCGACCACTTCCTCGCCGGTGTCCAGGCCACCCTGCGTGAGCTGACCTACTTCTACGCACCAAACATCAACTCCTACAAGCGATTCCAACCCGGCAGCTTCGCCCCGACCGCGATCGCCTGGGGCCGGGACAACCGGACCTGTGCGCTGCGCGTCGTCGGTCACGGCTCTGGCCTGCGGGTGGAGAACCGGGTGCCCGGCGGCGATGTCAATCCCTACCTCGCGGTGGCGGCGATGCTCGCGGGCGGGTTGCACGGCATACGCGAGGGGTTGGCGTTGGAGCCGCGGTTCGACGGCAACGCCTACGCCTCCGACAAGGCCCGCGTGCCGACCACGTTGGTGGAGGCCCGCGAGTTGCTCCTAGGCTCGGCCGTGGCGCGGGCGGCGTTCGGGGACGAGGTTGTCGAGCATTACGCCCACGCGGCCCAGGTGGAGGTCGACGCCTTCAACCGGGCCGTCACCGACTGGGAACTCATCCGCGGATTCGAAAGGCTGTGAGCACCACGTGAACACCACACTGAGCACGACGGTGTCGAGCACGCACGAGGTCATCAACCCGTCGACCGAACAGGTCGTCGCGACCGTCCCGTCGCTGTCGGTCGAGGAGACCGATGCCGCGATCGCGCGGGCCGAGGCCGCCTTCCCGGCGTGGCGGGCCGTCAGCCCGGCCGATCGTGGCCGACTGCTGCGGCGGTTCTCCGAGGTGGTCGACGCCCACATCGACGAACTCGCCCAACTCGAGGTCACCGGCTCTGGGCACACCATCGGCAACGCCCGCTGGGAGGCCGGCAACGTCCGCGACGTGCTCGCCTACTACGCGGCCGCACCCGAGCGGTTGTTCGGCAAGCAGATCCCCGTCGCCGGCGGTCTGGACGTCACCTTCAAGGAGCCCCTCGGCGTCGTCTCGGTGATCGTCCCCTGGAACTTCCCCATGCCGATCGCCGGCTGGGGCTTCGCTCCTGCGCTCGCCGCCGGCAACGTCGTCGTCCTCAAGCCCGCCGAGCTCACCCCGCTCACGGCCATCCGCCTGGGGGAGTTGGCCCTGGAGGCGGGGCTGCCGGAAGGGGTGTTCACCGTCCTGCCCGGCAAGGGATCGATTGTCGGCGAACGGTTCGTCACCCACCCGGCTGTGCGCAAGGTCTGTTTCACCGGCTCGACCGAGGTCGGCCAGCGGATCATGCGCGGCGCGGCCGAGCAGATCAAGCGGGTCACCCTTGAGTTGGGTGGCAAGAGCGCCAACATCGTCTTCGCCGACTCCGACCTGGAGAAGGCAGCGGCCAGCGCACCGATGTCGGTCTTCGACAACTCCGGGCAGGACTGTTGCGCGCGCAGCCGGATCCTCGTGCAGGCCAGCGTCTATGACCGGTTCATGGAGTTGTTCGAGACCGCAGTCAAGGGGGTCGTCGTCACCGACCCGGCCGACGAAGCCGCCCAGATGGGTCCGCTGATCAGCGCCGACCACCGCGCGCACGTCCGCGGCTTCGTCGAGGGCAGCGCCGACTCGGTCGATGTCGCCTTCCGCGGCACCGCCCCGACGGGGGCCGGCTGGTGGTACCCGCCGACCGTCGTCATTCCCCGCTCGACGCAGGACACGGTCTGGCAAGAGGAGATCTTCGGCCCGGTGGTTGCCGTGTTGCCGTTCGACGACGAAGCCGACGCGATTGCCAAAGCAAACGACACGGCATACGGGCTGTCGGGGTCGATCTGGACCCGCGACGTGGGGCGCGCGATCCGCGTCGCCCGTGGGGTCGAGGCCGGCAACCTGTCGGTCAACAGCCACAGCAGCGTCCGCTATGCCACCCCGTTCGGCGGGTTCAAGCAGTCCGGGCTCGGGCGCGAGCTCGGCCCGGACGCCCTCGACGCATTCACCGAGGTGAAGAACGTCTTCTTCGCCACCGACGACTGACCGGATCGAGCGCTCGCGCCAGTCGGTTCACGACCCCGAAGGAAGGACACACATGTCTGGCAGGTTGGACGGCAAGGTCGCCGTCATCACCGGAGGCTGCTCGGGCATCGGCCTGGCGACCGTGCGGCGATTCGTCGCCGAGGGTGCCAAGGTCGTGGTCGGCGACCTCAACGACGAGGCCGGTGCAGCGTTGGCCGACGAGCTCGGCATCCTCTATGTCCGCTGCGACGTGACGAGCAAAGAGGCCGTCGACGCGATGTTCGCGGCTGCCAAGGAGCACTTCGGCAGCGTCGACATCGCCTTCAACAACGCCGGCATCTCGCCGCCGGACGACGACTCGATCCTCGACACCGATCTCGACGCGTGGCGCCGGGTGCAGGAGGTCAACCTCACCTCCGTCTACCTGTGCTGCAAGGCGGCGCTGCCCTACATGATCGAGCAGGGCAAGGGCTCGATCATCAACACGGCGTCCTTCGTCGCGGTCATGGGGGCGGCCACCTCGCAGATCTCCTACTCCGCCTCCAAGGGCGGTGTGCTGACGATGACCCGTGAGTTGGGCGTGCAGTTCGCCCGGCAGGGCATCCGGGTCAACGCGCTGTGCCCGGGCCCGGTCAACACCCCGTTGCTGCAGGAGTTGTTCGCCAAGGACGCCGAGCGCGCTGCCCGGCGCTTGGTGCACATCCCCATGGGCCGGTTCGGTGAGCCCGAGGAGATGGCCAGCGCAGTGCTGTTCCTCGCCTCCGACGACTCCAGCTTCATGACCGCCTCGACGTTCTTGGTCGACGGTGGCATCTCGGCCGCTTACGTCACGCCCCTCTGAAGCGACTGAGTAGGCGATCGAACCATGGGTCAGCCGCGCTGCCCGGTCATTGGGATCACCTGTTACGTCGAGTCGATCGACCGACCGCCGTGGGTGTCCCAACCCAGTGCCGTGCTGCCCCGCATGTATCTCGAGCACGTCGCCCGGGCCGGGGGGATCCCCGTGATCCTCCCGCCCGGCGACGAGCACCTCACCGACGCCGAGGCCGACGCGCAGGCCCGCGAGGTGCTTGACCGGGTCGACGGGCTGATCATCGCCGGGGGAGCGGACGTTCAGGCCAGCAGGTATGCCGCCCTCCCGCACCCCACGTCGCAGGCGCCTCGCCCGGACCGCGACGCGTGGGAGTTGGCGTTGGCCCGGGTCTCGGCGGAGACCGGCATACCGATCCTGGGGGTCTGCCGGGGGATGCAGATCATGGCGGTGGCCAACGGGGGCACCCTCGACCAACACCTGCCTGACACGGTGGGGACCGACGTGCATCTGCAGACGGCGGGCGTCTTCACGCGGCATACCGTGCGGGTGGCGGATGGCTCGCACCTGGCCGGCGTGCTGGGAGCGGAGACGGTGGAGGTGCCCACCTACCACCACCAGGGGGTGGCGACCCATCCCGGCTACGCCGCTACGGCGTGGACCGCCGATGGCGTCGTGGAGGCGTTCGAGGACCCGCAGGCCCGCTTCCGGCTGGCCGTCCAGTGGCACCCCGAGGCGGCAGAGGACTCCTCGCTGTTCCGAAGTCTGGTCGCTGCGGCGACGACGTGGTCCGCATCGCGAGACACCTTGTCCGGAAGCGGTCCGGAGTGACACCCTGTACAACGTGACCCACACCACCCTCGCCGCTGCGCGCAACATGCCAGCTGCCCTCGTTATTACCTGAGCGCGACGAGAACACTCGTCGCGCAGACCTCCCGCACCCGGGGGGTCTTTTTGTTGGTCCAGGCACCACCCCCGCCGGCCAGCAGCGACGAGAACCGACCGATACGAAAGTGATTCCATGTCCACGGCCAGTCCCGAGTTGCACGTCTACGACACGACCTTGCGCGATGGCGCCCAGCAGGAGGGTCTGAACCTTTCGGTCGTAGACAAGCTCGCCATTGCTCGTCAGCTTGACGAGCTCGGGGTCGGTTACATCGAAGGCGGCTGGCCGGGCGCCAACCCCAAGGACACGGAGTTCTTCGCGCGGGCGCAGCAGGAGTTGGATCTGCGCAACGCCACTCTTGCGGCGTTCGGCGCTACCCGCCGAGCGGGGTCGACGGCTGCCGCCGACCCGCTCGTCCGGGCCCTGCTTGACTCGGGTGCCTCGGTCGTCACCCTGGTCGCCAAGTCGCATGCCCGCCACGTCGAGCTGGCGTTGCGGACCACTCTCGCCGAGAACCTCGAGATGATCCGCGACACGGTGACCTTCCTGCGCGGTGAAGGCCGCCGGGTGTTCCTTGACGCTGAGCACTTCTTCGACGGTTACCGACTCGACCGGGCCTACGCCCTGGAGTGCGTCCGGACCGCGGCCGAGGCCGGCGCCGAGGTCGCTGCGCTCTGCGACACCAACGGTGGGATGCTGCCCGCACAGATCGCCGATGTCGTCCGCGACGTCCTCGACTCCACGGGTGCGCGCGTGGGCATCCACTGCCACAACGACACCGGATGCGCCGTCGCGAACTCGATGGCTGCGGTGGCTGCCGGGGCGACCCACGTCCAGGGGACGGTCAACGGCTACGGCGAGCGCACTGGCAACGCCAACATCCTCACCCTCGTCTCCAACCTGCAGATCAAGCAGGGTATGCCGTTGCTCGAGCCGCAGCGGCTGCGTGAGGCCACCCGGATCTCGCACGCCATCAGCGAGGTCACCAACGTCCCGCCCTACAGCCGCCAGCCGTACGTCGGCTCGAGCGCTTTCGCTCACAAGGCCGGCCTGCACGCCAGCGCTCTCAAGGTCGACCCCGACCTCTACCAGCACACCGACCCCGCGCTCGTCGGCAACGCGATGCGAACGCTCGTGTCGGATATGGCCGGCCGCGCGAGCATCGAGCTCAAGGCCAAGGAGATGGGCGTCGACCTCACCGATCAGTCCGAGCTCGTCGCCGCGGTTCTCGCCGAGGTCAAGGAGCTCGAGCTGCGTGGTTGGACCTTCGACGCGGCCGACGCGTCGTTCGAGTTGTTGCTGCGCAAGCACCTTGGCCAGGCGGTGACCTACTTCGACGTCGAGTCATGGCGGGTCATCACCGACGCCCGGGAAGCCGGCGAGGCCGTCTCTGAGGCGACCGTCAAGCTCACCGCGGGCGGATCGCGCCAGGTGGCCACCGGCGAGGGCAACGGCCCCGTCAACGCCCTGGACCACGCGTTGCGGGTGGCGCTCATGGGTGTCTACCCCGAGCTGGCCCGGCTCGAGCTCGTCGACTTCCGGGTGCGCATCCTCGACGCCTCCCACGGCACCGACGCGATCACCCGGGTGCTCATCGAGACGTCCGACGGGACGACGACCTGGCAGACCGTAGGGGTGGCCCCCAATATCGTCGAGGCCTCCTGGCGAGCCCTCGTCGACGGCATCACCTACGGCCTGAGCCGCCAGGGGGTGTCGGCGCGATGAGCATCGACCACGCGGCCCCGCCGCAGACGGCGCACGCCACGCGGCATACCGCGCCTGCGGCCGGAGTGGGGCTGGTCCTGCGGCCCGCCCGAGCCGACGAAGCGCCGTTGCTCTCCGAGCTCGCGTTGCGCAGCAAGGGCTGGTGGGGTCACAGCGCGTCCTTCCTGCGGGCCTGTGAGGCCGAGTTGACCCTCTCGCCCGAGCAGGCGGCCAAGGCGGTCCTCGTTGAGGTCGACGGGGTCGTCGCTGGCTTCCACCTGCTGGCCCCGTCGTCGGTCGGCAGTGATGTCGGTGAGCTGGACATGCTCTTCGTCGACCCCCCGTTCATCGGGTCGGGGATCGGGCGGATCCTCTTCGAGGACGCTCGGCGCTCGGCTGCGGGTCGCGGGTGGACCCGGGTGCAGATCGAGGCCGACCCTCAGGCGCGCCCGTTCTACGAGCGGCTCGGCGCCGTGCAGGTCGGCGAGCGGCTGAGCCGTTCGGTGCCCGGCCGCAGCTTGCCGTTGTTCGAGTTGACCCTGCGAGGCGGCGGCAGCTCGCGCCCCATCGGTCGCGCGACCTACTGGCGCTGACTCTCGGCGCGACCGCGGTGGGTTTGCCTGGGCCGATCCCTGGGTAGTGCCCAGGGATCGGGGTGTCTTTAGGCTGCTACGGGGCTACCTGTAGGTCGAGTTGGGCTGCAGCAGAAGGCAATCGGGCGGCCCCGAGGGCCGCGATCGGCACGTCTGACGACAGCATCGAGAAGCGACCGGGCTGCGTCAACTCGTCCAGCAGCGGGGCCTGCGCGGCCCGCTGGGCCAAGACCTCGGCGATCCCAAGAGACAGCGGTTCGCCCAAGCCGGTGAGGCCGCCGCCGATGACGATGTGCTCGACCCCGCCGACGAGGACGAGGGCTTGGATGGCCATGGCGATGCCACCGCAGAGGTGGCGCACCGCCTCTGCGGCCTGGGCGTCGCCGGCTGCGGCGGCGGCGAACGGGTCGGCAAGGTGCCGCGCGGGGGGCCACATCCGGGTGAGCCCCGAGCCGGATGCGCTGGTCTCCAGACACCCGGTCTGGCCGCAGCGGCAGGGCACTGGCGCGGCCAAAGGCAGGTGACCGATCTCCCCGGCGATCCCTCCCGGCCCGCGGACGATCTGGCCGTTGATCACCAAGGCGGCGGCCAGCCCGGTACCGATGTTGAGGTAGCCGAAGGCCGTGTCCGGGTCCCCGCCATGCAACTGGAAGGCACCCCAGCCGGCGGCCTTCACGTCGTTGTCGATGACGACAGGCCGGCTCAAGGCGTCGCTCAACGCTGGGCCGAGCGGCAGAGCGTCGACGCCGAGGTTGAGCGCGTGCGTGACCAGGCCGGAGCGCGGATCGACCAGACCCGGCATACAAGCACCGACCGAGGCGATCTGGGTCCAGCCGCCCACCGCGTCGGCGCACTCGTGGGCCACGGCCAACGCCACGGCAACGACCCCGTCGGGGCCGTGCCCAGAGGGCGCTCGACGCTCGGCAACGACGCTGCCGTCGGGGCCTAACGCCACGACGGCAGTCTTGGTCCCACCGATATCGATGCCCATCAACATGGCTGCACCAGTGCCTCCCGTGGCGAAGTGGTGAGAAGTTCGACCAACGCCGCCGCGACGGACAATGACCCGGAGTAGGTTGCCACATCGACGTCGACGTCGACGTCGCCGAACGGCCACCCGCACTCTACGAGAACGACGGGGTGACCGGAGGCACCGTATGCCGCGGCAGCGGCTCGGGCGGGATGGTCGACGCCGATCCCGCGGCCGACGACCGCCACGCGAGCGTCTGTAGGAACCTGCCCTGGGTCAATGGTCGCGCCGAGTGCCGCCGGACCCCAGTTGGTCGGGCCGACAGCCAGATTGGCGCGGGTGTCAACCTGGACGATCGCCACTGGACCGGTGCCGGCCCGCCACGCAGCGAGGCTGGGGCTGACGGAGAACGTTCCGGCGATCGTGGCGCTTGCCACATCCGCTCGGGCGGTGGGGGAGGGCAGTGCTCCGGCCGCGGGCTGGCTGTCGCCGACCGCGAGTGAGTGGACGTCGGCCAACGCGGCCACCCGGACCGCTGCATCCTTTAGCCGTCGAGGGTCCAAGACGCCCGCGTCGACGGCGGCCACGATGGCGTCCAGCACTGCGGCATACCCCTCGGGGGTGGTGTCCGACCCGAGGCAGAGCAGATCGGCTCCGGCGGCCAGTGCGCGCACCGCAGCGGTCGGGATGCCTTGCGTCGCACTGGCGCCCGCCATGTCGAGGGCATCGGTGACGACCACGCCGGTGAATCCGAGTTCCTCGCGCAGGACCCCCTGCAGGATGGGCTCGGAGAACGTCGCCGGGGCGCTGGGGTCGAGTGCGGGGACGAGGATGTGCGAGGTCATCACGGTTGCCACGCCCGCCTCGATCGCCGCCCGGAACGGCACCAGCTCGCGCCGATGCAGGGTGTCGAGGTCGGCGAGGACGACCGGCTGATCGAGGTGCGAGTCGGTGTGAGTGTCGCCGTGACCGGGGAAGTGCTTGGCGCAGGCGGCCACGGACTGGGTCGCCAGGCCCTCGACATAGGCCACGGTGTGGCGAGCGACGACCTCGGGGTCGGCGCCGAAGCTGCGCGTCCCGATGACGGGGTTGTCGTCCGCCGAGTTGACGTCAACCACAGGCGCAAGATCCAGACCGATCCCGTATGCCGCGAGGTCTGCACCGATGCGGGCCGCGCTGCGCCGCGTGGACGCGACGTCGTCCAGCCGTCCGAGGACGGCGTTGCCCGGCTCGGGGGAGCCGCTGGGGAAGTGCAGGCGGGTGACGTCGCCGCCCTCCTCGTCCACGGCGATGAGCAGGGACGTCGAGATGCCTCGCAGGCTTCGACACAGGCGATGGGTCTGCGCTCGGTCGGTGATGTTGCTCCCGTAGAGGCAGACGGTGCGCAACCCACCGTCAACGGCTTCGTCGATCCATGCAGGCACCGTCGTCCCGACAAAGCCGGGCATGAGGGTGCTCGCAGCGAGGGCGCGTAACTGGGTAGGTGCCACGTCAGCCCTTGACGGCTCCGCCGACCAGGCCACTGCTCATTCGGGACTGGACCAGCAGGAAGAAGATGATCACCGGCACGGCGACAACGGTCGACGCCGCCATCACCTGACCCCAGTCGGTCTCCCGGCTCGCGCTGGCCTGGACGAAGCCGCGCAGCCAAAGCGGCAGGGTGCGGGATTGCTCGTCGGTCATGATGACCAGCGCGATGGTGAACTCGTTCCACGCCTGGAGGAAGGCGAACACGCCCGACGCCACGAGGCCAGGAGCCAACAGGGGGAAGGTGATCCGGAGGAAGGCTTGGGTGCGGGTCAGGCCGTCGACCATGCCCGCCTCCTCAAGGTCGACCGGCACGCCGGCGACGAATCCGCGCAGCATCCACACCGTGAACGGCACGACGGCAGCGGTGTAGAGGATCGTCAGACCGAGGACGCTGTTGAGCATTCCGATCCCCGACATCATCTTGTACTGCGCGATGAACAGCCCCTCGGCCGGCAGCATCTGGATGAGCAGCAGAGCCAAGATGAACGACTTGCGGCCCCGGAATCGGAACCGACTGATCGCGAGTGCGCCGAGGAAGGCGATGAACAGCGAGGCGGCAACGGTGCCCAAGGTGACCGCGAGCGACACACCCAGGGCCTGCAGGAACCCGGGGTCGCTGAACACGGCGGCGAAGTTGTCGAAGGACCCGCCGAACGGCAGGAACGTCGGGGTCGTCGACTGGAGGGTGACGTTGGACAGCATCGAGGAGTTGACCATCCAGTACACCGGGAACGCCCAGACCAAGGCCAGGAGCAGGGTGAGGACCGTCAACAGGGCGCGGCCGATTCTCCTGAGGGTCATCAGGATTCCTCCTTCATCAGGTTGCGCACGTAGCGCCAGCTGATGGCGATGGTCAGTAACAACATGAGGATGCTGACGGCGCTGGCGGAGCCGAAATCGCCCTTGCCCGTGCCGAGTTGGTAGATGTAGGTGCCCAGCAGATGGGTCTCGTTCGCCACGCCGCCGGCGTCCTGCAAGATCTTGACCTGGGTGAAAACGCGCAGGTTCCAGATGAACTGCAGCAGCAGGACGATGGACAACACCGGAGCGATGAGGGGCACGATGATGTGCCGAAGGCGCTGTATGCCGCTCGCGCCGTCGATCTTGGCGGCCTCCAACACCTCGGGGGAGACCTGGGTGAGTCCGGCGTAGATGCTCAAGGTGACGAAGGGGACGCTCATCCAGGTGACGATGATGGCAGCGATGATGAGGAACGAGGTCGGGTCGGCTAGCCAGTTGTGTCCCTGAGCGTCCACGCCGAGGCGGACGAGGGCCCAGTTGAGCAGGCCGCGGCGCCAGTCGACCAACCAGATCCAGACGGTCATGGAGGCGACGGCAGGCATGGCCCAGGCGAGCAGAAGGGCGACCTGGAGGGTGAGCCGGGCGGCCTTGTGAACCGAGTTCATCAACCCGGCGAGCGCCCCTCCGATGAGCACGGTGGCGAACGAGACGACGAGGCAGAAGACCAGGGAACGAAGGACGATGGCCCACAGCGCGGGGTCGCTGACGATCTCTACGTAGTTGGCCAGACCGACCCAGTCGGCCGGAACGCCGAACTGCTGGCGCAGGCCGAATTCCTTGAAGCTGGTGATGATCTGCCACGCGACCGGGTAGCCGAGCGCGGCGATCAACACGATGATCGTCGGAGTGATGAGAATGTGAGGGAGCCGAGATCGGCGCCGCACGGGCATGTTCCGGCCTTCCGCGCAGGAGCGTGAGGGTGTGAGGGTGGTCCGGGCGGGTGTGGGGGTCTGCCCCGCCCGGACCACCGTTCGCTCGATCTCAGTGACAATCGAGCGGTCTGTGGATCAGGCGATGCTCACTTGAGGTTGAGCATCGGCGTGATCTTGGCGTCGTACTCCTTCGCCAGCGCGGTGAGGTCCGCCGCGTCGCGGATCTTGCCGAAGAACTCCTCCATGACCTTGGCCGCCTCAACGGCGGCCCAGCCCGGCGCGGCCGGGGTCAGCTTGGAGTTGCTGGCCGACTGGATCGTCGCTGTGGCGAAGGCGTCGGTGCCGAGCGAGGAGACGTAGTCGGCGTTGGCCGGGCCCAGGCCCGCCCCACCGAGCTTCTTCTGGAAGTCAGCGCTGAAGATGATGCGCATGAGTTCCTTGGCCAGGTCCTTGTTCTTGCTGGTGTTGGAGATGGCGATGTTCGAACCACCGGCGAAGACCGGGGCTGGCTTGCCGTCGTTGCCCGGCAGGACGAAGACGCCGAAGGTGGCGTCATTCCACTGACGAGTTGGTTTGCCGTCCTTGGTTGCCAGGTCACCGATCGACCAGTGCGCCCAACCCGGAGCCATGATCGTGGCCGCGGCAAGCGACGTCGTGCCGGTGACGGCCTTGGTGTCGTCGAGGATCTGGTCGGTGTCGTTGATGTAGAGCCACGGCGAGGCATCCTTGGCGTCAGCTGGCGCCTTGGAGGCGTTGCGGTAGATGTCTTGCAACTGGGTCAGGCCCTTGATGGTGTTGGGGTCCGACAGGGTCGACACCCACTGGCCACTTTCCTTCTTGGCCAGGTCGCCGCCGTTGGCGAAGACCCACGAGATGCCGTTGCGCCAGTCCTGGCCACCGATGAAGAAGCCGGAGAAGTTGGCGATCTTGCGGGGGTTGGCGGTGGTGATGGTCTTCACCGCGGTGTTGAACTCGTCCAGGGTCTTGGGCGTCGCGACGCCCGCCTGGGTCCAGACGTCCTTGCGCTGGAACAGGTACCGGGAACCGAAGTAGTACGGCAGGGCGAACTGCTTGCCGTCCACGCTCCCAGCCTCGACGAACGAGGGGAGCAGCTTGGTGCCGCCGAGTTCGTTGTACATGTCACTGATGTCCAGGAAGGCGCCGACGTTGGTGAACGTCGGGGACTGAGTGTTGCCCAGCTCGACGACGTCAGGGGTGTTGTTGGCGTCCGGGAGGGCGGTGGTCAACTTGGTGGTGAGGTCGCCCCAGGACTGCTCCTGGATCTTCAGCGTGGCACCGGTCTTGGCCTTGAACGTGTCGGCCAGGTAGGTGCGCAATTCGGCGGGGGTGTCGCCACCGGCCAGCCAGAGGGTGATCGACTTGCTGGCGTTGGCGGCCGTGGTGGTCGCGGTCGGGGCCGACCCCGTGCTGCCGCCACTACAGGCCGTGAGCAGCAACGTCGCTGCCGTCCCGACCACGAGGGCGGCCTGGAGGTTCTTCTTCATGGGTTTCCTTTCCCGGTGGGTGGGCCCCTGTGGGGGCCGGTTCCCTGGTTCGGTCCTACTGTTCTTTCCTCGGATGAATCGCCGACATCGGTGAGGGGTACGACGTCAGGCACGTGCCGATCGGGCTGGCTAGCTCACCCCCAGTTGGTCCAGCAGGACCAGGGCGGCAGCACCCCGCACGACGATGTCGTTGGGGTCCTCGACCACGCGAACCCGAAGGGTCGCGTTCTCGACGGTGAAGAGGCGGGCGCGCAGCGTGCGCTCGACCGACTCGACCAAGGCCGGCACGATGACGTGGGCGGGACCACACAGCACCACGTCGGCCAGGTCGAGGGCTGCGACGACCGGTGCCAGGGCGATCGCCAGACGCTCGCCCGCCGCGGTCACCGCATCAGGGACGTCATCGGCGTGGGGAGCGGCGTCAGCAGGGTCGGGTGTCGACGCGGCGATGGCCTGCTCGAGGCGGGGTGCGGACACCCACGTCTCCAAGCAACCGACCTTGCCGCACCGGCACCGGCGTCCACCGTCGGTCCCGACGACGACGTGCCCGATCTCACCGGCCGCCGAGTGCGCGCCGCGGACGCGGCGGCCGCCGACGATGAGCCCGCAGCCCACACCGCGACCGATCTTGACGAGCACGAGGTCGTCACCGCCGTCGCCGAGGGTGTGGTCGGCATGGGCCGCCGCGTCGGCGTCGTTGCACAGGGAGACGGGCAGGTTGGTGGCTGACGCGACGATGTCGCGCAGGGGAACGTCGCGCCAGTCGAGGTTGGGGGCGGTCTTGACCACGCCGTCGCTGCCCACGATGCCGGGGGTGCCGATGCCGATCCCCAGGATCGGCGCGGTCGCCAGCGCCAGACACTCGGCGACAAGTTCCAGCACGAGGTCGACTGCGCGCTCTCCGCCGAGCGGGCCGGCGGGATAATCCGGCCCAGCCGTGCTGCCGTCCCCGATCACGGAGTCGTCGGTCAGGACAGGCCGTTGGGCACGAGCGACGACGGTGCCGTCGAGATCCAGGACGGCGCCGTGCAGCGCGCGGTGGTCGGAGAGGTCGAGGCCGATCATCTGCAGGCCGGTGCGGTTGACGTCGACCAGGATCGAGGGCTTGCCCATCCGTCCGGGGGTGCTCCGCCCGACCTCGATGGCGTGGCCACGGTCGAGGAGCGCGGTGACCAACTCGGAGACGGTCACCTTGGTCAAGCCCAATGAGCGAGCGAGGTCGGCGCGGCTCATCGGTCCGCTGGAGTACAGGGCCTGCAGGGCAAGCGAGAGGTTCTGGCGGCGCGCGTGACTCGGCTGCACGGGCGCTGACGGCCGGACTCGCTGTGGCCTCACTGAACTCATGTTAGTTAGTAAACACTACTAACGAAGTAAGAACAAGTCCCAGGGGTGAGAGGTGGGTCTCGTAGCCCTGCTGGCTAGTCGATGGAGGCGCGCTCGGCCAGGACGCTCGCGCAGGCCGACAGCAGGCGCATCCGCAACTTTTGGCCGCGCGCGGCATACCGGCGTTGTTCGCTGGCATAGCTCGCCTTGCCCTCAGGAGTCTCCACGGCGATGGGCTCGATGCCCATGGCGCTCAGGTCGTAAGGGGAGGCGCGCATGTCCAGGACGCGCAGGTCCAGCGCGAGTTCCAGGGTGTCGGCGACCATCTCGCTAGGGATGGCGGGCGCGAGCTTCATGGCCCACTTGTAGAGGTCCATCGTCGCGTGTAGGCACCCGGGCTGGTCGAGTTCGGCCTGGGTCTCCCGGGTCGGCGTGAGTGCGTTGAGTGGCCGAGCCGGTTCGGTGAAGAATCGGAAGGCATCGAAATGACTGCAGCGCAACGGATTCACCTCCACCACGGCGTCAGTGCCTGCCGATCCCAGCCGCAGTGGCCACCGCGCGTGGCGCACCTCGTCAGGGCGCTGGCGATAGACCATGGCCCACTCGTGCAGGCCGAAACACCCCAGGTGGGGCGGGCGCTCGGCGGTGCGAGTCAGCAGGTGGCGTACGAAGGTCAGCGTGTCGCCGCGGGCCGCGAGGTATGCCGCGACATCGAGTTCCACGCCGTCATCGACGATCCGGTAGTGCCGCCACTGGGCACGCGGGTCAGCGGCCGCGCCAGCGAGCCGCACACCCAGCCCGGGGTGCCACCGCCGGATCGCCGACGGCGTGAACGGGTAGTAGGTGAAGACGAAGTCCTCCACCGGATGAGGTATGCCGCGTGCTCGCCTTTCGCGATGACCGGCAGTGAGCGCGTCGACCCGATCAGCATGAGCCGCCGCGGCCGCCCGCCACTCCTGCTCTGCCAGCACCTGCGTCACGGCACGGCAGCCTAGTCGCCGTGGGCGGACGGCAGTCGTTCTAGAGTGGCCCGGTGCGGATCGCGAGATACACCACAGGTGAGGACCCGGCATACGGGATCGTCGACGGCGAGCGCGGCGCGGAGGTGGTCCACCCCCTCAAAGGCGACCCCCTCTATGTCGGGATCGTGCCCGCTGGGCTCGAGCCGATCGCGTTGGAGGAGGTGCGCCTGCTCGCTCCGGTCATCCCGCGCAGCAAGGTCATCGGCATCGGGCGCAACTACGCCGACCACGCCAAGGAGTTCGGCAACGAGGTGCCTGCCGAGCCGATGATGTTCCTCGTCCCCAACACGGCCGTCATCGGCCCGGGCGACCCGGTCGTCATCCCGCGGGGGAGTGCGACCGTCGACTACGAGGGCGAGTTGGCCCTGGTCATCGGCAAGATCTGCAAGGACGTGCGGCCCGAGCAAGCGATGGAGTGCGTCTGGGGCTACACCTGCGCCAACGACGTGTCGGAGCGGACCTGGCAGCGTGGCGACGGGCAATGGTCTCGCGCCAAGGGCTTCGACACCTCAAAGCCGTTGGGGCCGTGGATCGTCACCGACCTGGACCCGTCGGCACTGCGGCTCGTCACCCGTCGCGACGGAGAGGTTGTCCAGGACGGGACGACCGCAGACCTCGTCCATGACGTCGCGACGCTGGTGTCTTACGCGTCGACTTACTTCACCTTGCTGCCCGGCGATGTCATCCTCACGGGCACGCCTGCGGGTGTCGGGCCCGTGCAAGCGGGGCAGCGGGTCTCAGTCGAGATCGAGGGGATCGGGACGCTCGACAACCCCTTCGTGCGTCGCTGACCGTCGCCACCCCAGCCGGCGGCCGAGCACGTCAGTGGGCCGCGTTGGCCGCATCCTTCTTGCGGGGGATCAGGTGCATGATCAGCACGACGACGGCGCCGACGATGAGCCCAGCGATGGCTGAGCCCAGCGTGTTGGTGAGCCAGGCAAGGGCGCCGCTTCCGACCGAGACGGCGGCGGCCACGGCCTCCTCCGCGTGATGGACCAGGGCGTAGGGGCCGTGCCAGCCGAGGGTGTCGGCTCCGACGAGCAGGATGTGGCCACCGACCCACAACATGGCGACGGTCCCGATGATGGCCAGCCAGCGCAGTAGGACGGGCATGGCGGCAACGAGGCCACGGCCGATCGCTCGCGCTGCGCCGGACTGCCGCTCGCTCAGGTGCAGACCGATGTCGTCCATCTTGACGATGAGGGCGACGAAGCCGTAGACCCCGACCGTGATGCCGAGGGCGACGACGATGAGGATGATCAGTCGCGAGAGGAAGGGCTCCGTGGCGACCTCGTTGAGGGCGATGACCATGATCTCGGCGGAGAGGATGAAGTCGGTGCGGATCGCTCCGGCGACCATCGTCTTCTCGTGGTCCTCGCCCTGCACGATGGCGGGGGCTTCTTCCCCGGCGTCGTGGCCGCTGACCTTCTCCCAGATCTTCTCGGCGCCCTCGAAGCACAGATAGGTGCCGCCGACCATGAGGAGGGGGGTGAGCGCCCACGGCAGGAACTGCGAGAGCAGCATGATCGCCGGAAGGATGAACACCAGTTTGTTGCGGATCGACCCGATGGTGATCCGCTTGATGATCGGTAACTCGCGGTCAGGAGTGAATCCCTGGACATAGCGAGGGGTGACGGCCGTGTCATCGACGACGACGCCCGCAGCCTTGACGCTGGCCCGCCCCGCGGCCGCTCCGACGTCGTCGATCGAGGCTGCCGCCAGTTTGGCGATGGCCGCGATGTCGTCGAGAAGCGCGGCCAGCCCACCGCTCATCGGTGTGCCCCGCGGCCGTGCTGCGCTGGCGTTCCGTGCTGATTCACACGGACAGACTAGTTGGCTCGCCGCGCGGCTAGGCTGACGTCCACCATGAGTGAGAAGCAGCTACCGGGCGCGGTTCGTCTGCGCGTCGCCCCGTCGCCCACCGGCGATCCCCACGTCGGCACGGCATACATGTCGATGTTCGATCTCGCGTTCGCGCGCCAACAGGACGGGCGTTTCCTCCTGCGGATCGAAGACACCGACCGTGCGCGGTTGCAGGAGGACAGCGAGCGGCAGATCTACGACACCCTGCACTGGCTGGGGCTGACGTGGGACGAGGGGCCCGACATTGGCGGCCCGTGCGCGCCCTACCGACAGTCCGAGCGGTTGGAGACCTACCGGCCGTTCGTGGAGCGACTGCTCGAGGCGGGCCACGCCTATCTATGTTGGTGCTCCGCCGAGCGGCTCACGGCAATGCGTGAGGACCAACAACGACGCAAGGTGCCGACCGGCTATGACCGGCTCTGCCTGGGCAAGACCCGTGAGGAACGCGCAGCCCTCCCCGGCTTCTCCGAGACGCCCGTCGTGCGGATGCAGGTCCCCGACGACGTCCAGACCTCCTTCGACGACCTCATTGCCGGGCGGATCGACGCGCCGGTCCCTGACGACCAAGTGATCCTCAAGGCCGACGGCTTCCCGACCTACCACCTGGCCGTCGTCGTCGACGATCACCTCATGGGGATCACCCACGTCGTGCGCGGCCAGGAGTGGATCTCCTCGACGCCCAAGCACCTGTTGCTCTATCGGTGGCTGGGCATCGATCCGCCGGCTTTCGCTCACATGCCGTTGCTGCGCGACGAGCGCAAGGCGAAGATCTCCAAGCGCAAGAGCCCCTGGGCCCGGCTGACGTGGTTCCGGGAGCAGGGCTACCTCCCCGAGGCCCTTGTCAACTTCCTTGCCCTGCAGGGCTACCCGCCGATCGTCGAGGCGGATGGGACCGAGCGCGAGGTCTTCACCTTCGACGAGTTCGCGGCGCGCTTCGAGTGGTCGAAGGTCAACCCTGCGGGGTCGATCTTCAACCTCGACAAACTCGACTGGCTCAACGGCGTGTGGATCCGCGAGTTGCCGGTGGGGGAGTTCGCCTCCCGGTTGCTGCCGTTCCTCGAGGCCGACGGGATCTTGTCGGACAACCCGTCGCTGGGCGAGTTGGCTCGGTTGCGGTCCATCGCGGCGCTCATCCAGACCCGGATGGTCAAGTTGACTGAGGCCAGCGCCCTCGTGGCGCCCTTCTTCATGGGGGATGACGTCATCGCCGTCGCCGACGACGCGCGCGCCCAACTCGATGCCCAGTCCCCGGCGGTCCTGGACGCTGCGATGCATGCCCTCGGCGACATCGACGACCATCAGCGGGGCGTGCTCGGGTCGGAGTCCGATTGGAGCGCCGCTCGGATCGAGGCTGCCCTGCGTTCGGCGATCGTCGAAGGTCTCGGGGTCAAGCCCAAGGTGGCCTTCGGGCCGCTGCGCACCGCGGTTTCGGGTCAGCGCATCTCGCCGCCCCTGTTCGAGTCGATGGAGATCCTCGGGAAGACCTCCACCCTGGCCCGGTTGCAGGCGTTGCGAGACACCGTCTGACCGGGGATTTGGGCGAGGCTCTGCTGGGCCGGTAGTATCGCTCTTCGGTTCACTTTCCGATCGCTTCCGGGCGAACGGGAGGTATACCCCATGGGGTATGGTGTAATTGGCAACACGTCGGATTCTGGTTCCGCAATTCTAGGTTCGAGTCCTGGTACCCCAGCTTCGGCCGCCCAGTGGGCGGCCGATTCGGTGGAAGCCCCCGGTCACCGGTAAGGTTTCCACCTGTGTCCGACGAGGAGACCCCTCGGACGACATCGCTAGGGCCCCGTTGTGTAGCGGCCTAGCACGCCGCCCTCTCAAGGCGGTAGCGCGGGTTCGAATCCCGTCGGGGCTACGCGCGAGAACGGCCCCTGACCGACACATCGGTCAGGGGCCGTTCTGCATGTCCAGGCAGGTGGGTCAGGCCGCCCAGTGGGTATGCCGGTCAGCCCAGTTCGCGCAGCCGCGGCAGGACCGACTCCGCAAAGGTCGTCAGGAACCGGTGCTGGTCGTGTCCGGGAGCGTGGAAGACCAGGTGATCAAAGCCCCAGCCGACGTAGGGGCGGACCGCCTCCACGACCTCGTCGGGGTCGTTGCTGATGATCCAGCGCCGAGCCACCTGCTCGTCGCTGAGCTCGTCGGCCAGCCGCTCCATCTCGATCGGGTCGGTCGTGCCGTGCTTCTGCTCGGCGGTCAGCGACAGCGGCGCCCAGAACCGGCAGTTGGCCACCGCGGCCGCGCGATCGGGGTCCCAGGAGAGCTTGACCTCAATCATCCGGTCGTAGCCGACCCCGTCGCGACCGGCCTTCGTCAGGCCCTCGTCGACAGCCGGCAGTAGTTGGTCGCGGTAGAGCTCCTCGCCCTTCCCGGAGGTGCAGATGAACCCGTCACCCGCGCGACCGGCATATCGGGCGACCAGTGGCCCGCCCGCGGCGATGTAGACGGGGACGGGGACCTCGGGCCGGTCGTAGATCGTCGCGTCGGTGGTGCGGTAGTAGTCACCTTCGAAGGTCACCCGGTCCTCGGTCCAGAGGGTGCGGATGAGCGCGATCGCCTCGCGCAGCCGGGCGAAGCGCTCCTTGAACTCCGGCCACTCGGCAACCGCGCCCGTCGCGAACTCGTTGAGCGCCTCGCCGGTGCCGACGCCGAGGGCGATCCGGCCGGGGTTGAGGACACCAAGGGTGGCGAACGCCTGAGCCAGCACAGCGGGGTTGTAGCGGAAGGTCGGGGTGAGCACCGAGGTCCCCAACTGGACTCGGGAGGTGCGCTCGCCCGCCGCGGCTAGCCAGGCCAGCGAGAAGGGTGCGTGCCCGCCCACGTGACGCCAGGGCTGAACGTGGTCGGAGACCCAGACCGAGTCCAGCCCGACCTGCTCGGCCAGCACGGCGAGCTCGACGAGCTCACGCGGACCGAACTGCTCTGCCGACGCCTTGTAGCCGATCCGCATGCCAACTCCCGGGGTGACGTGGCGGTGGAGGCCGCCGCACGGCATACCCCTGCGGTATGCCGTGAGCGCACCTTACCGGCGGCCGCGCCGGTGTCAGCGGTAGACGACGACGAGATCCCCGACGCGCGCTTCGTTGAACAGCCAGGCCATCTTCGCCTTGTCGCGGGTGTTGACGCACCCGTGCGAGCCCACGCCGGAGTAGCCGATGGAGGCGAACTCGGGGGAGTAGTGGACGGCCTCGCCACCGTTGAAGAAGAGCGCGTAGGGCATGGGCGCGTCGTACTTCTTGGAGTAGTGGTCGATCGACTTCCAGTAGATGTGGAAGGCGCCGTCATTCGTCGGCAACTCCGCCCGCCCGAACCGCGCGTCCATCTGCATGACGGGAACGCCATCGACGACCCAGACGACCTTGCGCGTCGACTTGGACGCGCAGATCACTCGGCCGACCAGGCAGCGCGGGTCGAGCCCGGCGGTGGTCAGCCCGGCACCCGGCGCGGGCTTGACGTTGTTGAGCTCGTTGCTCGTGGGCTTGCGGGTCTGCCCCCAGATGCGGTCCATCGTGCGTTGGTCAACCTCGCCCGTCACCGGAAGGCCGCGCTTGGTCTGGTAGCCCTTGACCGCGCTAACCGTCTTGGTGCCGTAGGAGTCGGTGACATCGCCGGTCCACCGGCCGAGCTGCTTGAGCCGGGCCTGCAACTCCCGGACCTTGGCTCCGGAGGACCCGGACGCGAGGATGGCCGGCCCGGCGATGAGATGCCCGGCCAGGTCCTCGGCCGAAGGAGCCTTGGTCGTCGCTAGGAGAGTCGACCAGGTGGTCTCATCGACCGATCCGGACGCCGGGAGTTTGAGGGCCGTCTGGAAAGCCTGCACCGCGCCCGTGGTCTCGGCGTCATAGACACCGTCGACGGTGGACGTGAAGTTCTTGAGCTGCTTGAGCCGGGCCTGGAGCTCGCGCACCTGGTCGCCGTCGGCACCTTCGGCCAGCAGCGGAGGGACGGCGGTCGGCGTGGCGGTGGCTGTCGGGGTCGCCGAAGGGGTCGGCGTGACGGACGTCTGCGCCGCCACGGGGGTGACGACGGCGGTCGCCGGTGCTGCGGCGGGCGTCGGGGCTGCGGTGCAGGCGGAGGCGACGAGCACGCCCGCCAGCGAGATGATCCCCACTCGCGCGGCTCTGCCGATACGTCGTGTCACTCTTCGTCTCCTGCCAAGCGTGCCGAACTGCTGCTCTCATGACGCCCCAGGTCTCCGACAGGTTGATCCGGTCAGGGTGAACAACCGGAGCGACGAGCGGTCTGCCAGGGCGGCATACCTCAACTCAGACTAGCTCGGTGTGCTCTGGTGCGCCCGGCGCAACACTTCGGTGAGTTTGTTCGCGCCGGCGACCACGGTCGCCGCGTGCAAGCGCCCCGGCTGCCGGGAGAGCCGCTCGATCGGCCCCGAGATCGACACCGCGGCCACCACCCGACCGGACGGACCGCGGACCGGCGCCGAGACCGATGCCACCCCAGGCTCGCGCTCACCGACGCTCTGCGCCCAGCCGCGACGGCGGACGGCCGACAGTGCGGTGGCGTTGAAACGCGCACCCTGCAGCCCGCGATGCAAGCGGTCGGGCTCCTCCCACGCGAGGAGGATCTGGGCGCCGGAGCCGGCGAGCATGGACAGGCTCGCCCCGACCGGGATGGTGTCGCGCAGCCCCATCGGACGCTCGGCGGCCGCGACGCAGATGCGCAGGTCGCCCTGACGGCGGAAGAGTTGGGCACTCTCGTTGGTGTGGTCGCGCAAGGCACCCAGCACCGGGCCCGCAGCGGCGAGCAGGCGGTCCTCGCCGGCGGCCGACGCCAGCTCGGCCAGCCTCGGGCCGAGGACGAAACGCCCCTGCATGTCGCGCGTCACGAGGCGGTGGTGCTCGAGCGCCACCGCGAGCCGGTGGGCGGTCGGTCGAGCCAGCCCAGTCGCCCCGACGAGTTGGGCGAGAGTGGCCGGACCCGCTTCCAACGCCGACAAGACAGTGGCAGCCTTGTCCAGAACGCCGACCCCGCTTGAGTTGTCCATGCACTGATATTGCCGTCTCAGGGCGTGAGACGCAAATCCACCGTGCGGAACGGTGTCGGATGCTGGCATCGACAGGCGTATGAAGATGGCTTGGGAAGGTGGCGGGATGGCCGGGACGCTGGCTGAGAAGGTCTGGGAGGCGCATGTTGTGCGCCGCGCTGAAGGCGAGCCGGACCTGCTCTACATCGACCTGCACCTCCTGCACGAGGTGACCAGCCCGCAGGCGTTCGACGGCCTTCGGCTTGAGGGCCGCACCGTGCGCCGGACCGACCTCACCCTGGCGACCGAGGACCACAACGTCCCAACGACGCCGGGCCCGATCACCGATCTCATCAGCCTCACCCAGGTCGAGACCCTGCGGCGCAACTGTGTCGAGTTCGGGGTGCCGCTCTATCCGATGGGCGACGTCGAGCAGGGCATCGTCCACGTCGTCGGCCCGCAGTTGGGGCTTACCCAGCCGGGGATGACCATCGTCTGCGGTGACAGCCACACCTCGACCCATGGTGCCTTCGGCGCCCTTGCCTTCGGGATCGGCACCTCGGAGGTTGAGCATGTGCTCGCCACTCAGACCCTGCCGCTCAAGCCGTTCCGCACGATGGCAGTCAATGTCCGCGGCGCCCTCCCCGACGGAGTGACCGCGAAGGACGTCGTCCTGGCGGTCATCGCCAAGATCGGCACCGGCGGTGGGCAAGGATACGTCCTGGAATACCGCGGCGACGCCATCGAGTCGTTGTCGATGGAAGCCCGGATGACGGTCTGCAACATGTCGATCGAGGCTGGGGCTCGCGCCGGGATGATCGCGCCCGATGACACCACCTTCGACTACCTCAAGGGCCGCGACCGCGCGCCGGTGGGTGCCGATTGGGACGCCGCCGTCGAGGCGTGGCGCCAGTTGCGCAGCGACGACGACGCCGTGTTCGACGCCGAGGTCGACCTGGACGCCACCACCCTGAGCCCGTTCGTCACCTGGGGCACCAACCCCGGGCAGGGCCTGCCCCTGTCGGCGAGCGTTCCCGACCCGGACCGGATCGTCGATGAAACCGAGCGCGCCGACACCGAGCGCGCCCTGGCCTACATGGGCCTCGAGCCGGGGACGCCGCTGCGCGAGATCCCCGTCGACACCGTCTTCGTCGGGTCGTGCACCAACGGCCGGATCGAGGACCTGCGGGCGGCAGCCGACGTGCTTCGCGGCCGCCGGGTCGCCGAGGGGGTCCGAATGCTTGTCGTCCCGGGATCGGCGCGGGTGCGGGTGCAGGCCGAGGCCGAGGGTCTGCACTCGGTCTTCGAGGCCGCTGGCGCCGAGTGGCGTCTGCCCGGCTGCTCGATGTGTTTGGCCATGAACCCCGACAAACTCGCCGCCGGCGAGCGCAGCGCGTCGACCTCGAACCGCAACTTCGAAGGTCGCCAGGGCCCCGGTGGTCGCACCCACCTGGTGAGCCCCCTCGTGGCCGCAGCCACCGCCGTTCGCGGCACCCTCTCCTCGCCGGCCGACCTGGACAAGGACTGAGCGCATGGACGCCTTCACGACGCACACCGGCATCGGCGTCCCGCTGCGGCGCAGCAACGTCGACACCGACCAGATCATCCCTGCGGTCTACCTCAAGCGAGTGACGCGCGACGGGTTCGAGGACGGCCTCTTCGCCGCCTGGCGCACCGACGAGTCGTTCGTCCTCAACAACCCGCGGTATGCCGCGGGGTCGGTCCTCGTCGCGGGTCCCGACTTCGGCACCGGGTCCTCCCGCGAACACGCCGTGTGGGCCCTGATGAACTACGGCTTCCGAGCCGTGCTGTCCTCGCGGTTCGCCGACATCTTCCGCGGCAACTCGGGCAAGCAGGGACTGCTCACGGCTCAGGTGGCCCAGGACGACATCGAGCTCATCTGGAAGTACCTCGAGCAGGAGCCGGGTGCCCAGGTGACCGTCGACCTCGCGGCCCGGACGGTGACGGCCGGTGACATCGTCGCGCCATTCAGCGTCGATGACTACACCCGCTGGCGGCTCATGGAGGGGCTGGACGACATCGGCCTCACCCTGCGCCACGACGACCTCATCGCGCAGTTCGAAGCCGACCGACCGGCATACCTCCCCGTCACGAGCTGAGGCGCTGCGGTCTCTCGGACGAACCGGGCGAAGCGTGCGACACGCCGAGTCGGCGTGTCGCACTGGGAGATACGCCACACGCCTGCGTGGTCCACGCAATGGCCCCGTGCAGGGTGGCGACGCCTTCGCTTCCGCTGAGATCTGCTGATCGGGTGCCCAAAAGCGTTGCTGGACAACCTCTTTGGGGGAAGCGCGGCGTCGTGGGGTGGCCAAAGCGAGTTCACAACTTGTGAGCACGCGTCGAAAACTCCGCTTCGTGAGAGCAAATACCTTGCGCGGCAACGGGAATCGCAACCCGAGATGGTGGACTCCAGGCCTGGACGGGAATACCGTCGTCCAAGGCGGACGACCCGTCCGCGATATCGACACCCGGCTGGATCCGGGGCGTTCATCTGGAGGGGAAGCGTGAACAAGGCAGAGCTCGTCGTAGCACTCGAAGACAAGCTCGGCGGCAAGAAGGCCGCCAGCGATGCACTCGACGCGGTGCTGGACGCAATCATTCGTGAGGTCGCCAAGGGCGGCAAGGTTGCCATCACCGGGTTCGGTACGTTCCAGAAGGTGGCGCGGGCCGCTCGCACTGGGCGCAACCCCCGCACGGGTGACGCCGTCCGGATCAAGAAGACGACCGTCCCGCGGTTCCGCCCGGGCACCTCGTTCAAGGGCTACGTCGCCGACCCGCGCTCGCTGCCCAAGGCCGCTCCGGCCACCGGCCGGGCCCCGGCCGGCTCGGTTGCCAAGGCTGCCCCGGCCGCTGCGCCGGTGAAGAAGGCCGCACCGGCCAAGGCCGCCGTCAAGGCTGCGCCCGCGGCCAAGAAGGCCGCCCCGGCCAAGGCTGCTCCGGCCAAGGCCGCTCCCGTGAAGTCGGTCGCGACGAAGGCCGCTCCGGCCAAGGCTGCGCCGGCTGCCAAGAAGGCCGCCCCGGCCAAGGCTGCTCCCGCCAAGGCCGCTCCGGCTGCCAAGAAGGCTGCTCCCGCCAAGGCGGCGAAGAAGGCCTGAACCGCCGAGCCTCGACCGGGCCGGTCTCTCCTGCGGGAGAGACCGGCCCGTGCTCGTGTCAGCCCGTGGCCGCGTGGTGCAGGGCGGCTGTCGTATGCCGTCCCACCCCCAACGACAGCGCCGCCCGCAGGGAGGTCGTGTCGTCCACGTCGGTCCGCAGCCGCGGCAGGTCGAGGTCGAGGCGTTGCTGCCCGCCCGCGGCGTGTCGGGCCGCCGAGTCGAGGCCGAACGCCGGCTCGGGGACAGCCCCGCCTGTCGCCGTGATGAGCACCGAACCGGTTCCGTCGATGTCCGGCACGACGGCCCGCTCGACACCGGCGGCAGCGCCCAACGCCACGCTCAGGGAGTCGGCGGTCAGCGCGGGAAGATCGGCCAACAGCACGGCCAACCCGGCACGCACCGGCACCTCGGTCCCTGCCCGGGCCAGGCCCGCTCTGATGGCCGCGTTGAGCCCGTCGCCCGGGTCTGGCACCACGACCGCGCCCAGGGCCTCGAGGAGGGCGACCAGCGGTCCG
>Ga0208823_1000158_pt1 | contig 57768 bp, 60 predicted proteins | sample AD_UKC075_MetaG_FD_184440 | JGI IMG/M metagenome (GOLD analysis project Ga0208823, IMG submission 184440) | Active sludge microbial communities of municipal wastewater-treating anaerobic digesters from USA - AD_UKC075_MetaG (SPAdes) (version 2) | ecosystem: Engineered > Bioreactor > Anaerobic >...
GCCCCGGTGGCTTTGTCTATCGCCAGGAAACTGAAAATATCGCCGGTGCCCGGTATCATTGCCATCTCCGTCGCTTCCAACCTGCAGGGCGCCGCCACCCTGGTGGGGGATGCTACCTCCATCCTCCTGGGCGGCCATGCCGGGTTGGATTTTTTGGACTTCTTCATTTTGGACGGAAAGCCGGGCTTGTTTTGGGTGGTGCAGGCCGGCGCCATCATGGCCACCCTGGTGTTGCTCTGGATATTCCGCAGGTATAACCAGCCCATCAACAGCCTGGCCACAACCGAGGTCCGGGACTATTTCCCCAGCTTTTTGCTGGCGGGCATGGTGGTGCTGCTGATTTTGGCTTCCTTTGTGCCCGACAAGCCTGCAGTTACCAACGGTCTCATCTGCATGCTTCTCTTTGCCGCGGGGTTGCTGCGCAAGGGCCTGGTCGGCGGGGACTGGCGCGGAGCGGCCGGGATTATCCGGGAGATCGATTTCTTTACCATCGCTCTGTTGACGGGCCTCTTTATCGTGGTGGGCGGCATCACCGAGGCGGGCGTGGTGGCGGACATCAGCAAGATGTTCAGCCGGGTCAGCGACAACGTCTTTATAATTTACAGCATGATTCTGTGGGTTTCGGTTCTCGTCTCCGCCTTCATCGACAACATACCCTATGTGGCGACCATGTTGCCGGTGGTCAGCGGTCTGGCCGCAATTATGGGGGTGGAGCCAAAACTGCTTTATTTCGGATTGCTGGCCGGGGCCACCCTGGGCGGCAACCTCACGCCCATCGGGGCTTCCGCCAACATCGCTGCCCTGGGCATCCTCAAGAAGGAAGGCCATCAGGTCAGGGCCGGCGAGTTCATGAAGATCGGCGTCCCCTTTACCCTGACAGCGGTGACCACCGGTTATATTCTCATCTGGCTGATTTGGAGTTAGCAGTTTGGCCCGGCGGCCTTGACCCGGGATTCCGGCGCTGCCGGGCTGTTTCTTTAGGGTCAGGGGGATGTGGTATAATAATTAAAATGCTTTGAACGCCAGAGGAGGCGGTAGGGATCGGCAGCAAGCATAAGCTGGGCATGGGATTGCGCATTGCCGCCCTGGTAAGTTTTATCGGGCTGATAATATACCTGTCCGCAGTTTTTGGCCCCCGGGTGTCCGAACTCTTTTCCCGCCGGCAGGAACTGAAGCGGTACATCGAATCCCGGGGGCTTGCGGGCATCCTCATTTTCATAGGTTTTCAGGTCTTCCAGGTTGTGGTGGCCGCCGTCCCCGGTGAAATTGTGCAAATTGCCGGCGGCTATATTTACGGCGTTTTTTGGGGGAGTCTTTACCTCATCATCGGGGTGACCATTGGCTCGGCGCTGAACTTTTTTTTGGCCCGCTGGCTGGGCTACGAGATTGTAAAAAAAATCGTGCCCAAAAAGCGGCTGGCGCAGTTGCATAAACTGGTCGGGGGGCCCAGATCCGAAGCCGTCATGTTTCTGCTCTTTTTGCTCCCCGGGCTGCCCAAGGACGTCCTCGCCTACGCGGCCGGTTTGACTCCTGTCCCGGCGGGGAGGTTTTTGTTGCTTTCTGTTGCTGGCCGGCTGCCCGCTCTGGTTGGGTCCAGCTTCATCGGCGCCAGTTTTCAGCAGGAAAATACCGCAGTTGCTGTGGCGGTGCTGGCGGCGGCGTCGGTATTGGCTGTGCTGGGAGTGCTCTGCAAGGACAGGATAATCGCCCTGATTCGGAAATAAGGCAGGAAACAGCACCGCCCGGCCGGCGGGTCATTTCCCGCCGTCCGGTTGCATAACCCGGACCGAGTGCTGACAGGCGCTGCTTCCGGCCAGCCTGGCCGGGGAGCGCCAATAATGGGTAAAGGGGAGTTTGAGTCTTGAAAAGGTTGGTCTGCCTCCTTGTATTGGCCTGCCTGGCCGTCACTCCGGCAACGGCCCTTGCTGCCCGGGAGACTCCGTCGGGCATCTCCTTTGCGGAACTGGAAGCATTTGTCGACGAGTACATGGAGCAGTATATCGGCAGGAGCGCGCCGGGAGCGGCGGTGGTCCTGGTCAAGGATGGCGAAATTATCCTGTCCAAGGGGTACGGGTACGCCGACGTTGAAAACAAGCTGGCCGTGGATCCTGCCCGCACTGTGTTTGAGTACGGCTCCATCAGCAAGCTCTTTGTCTACGTCTCGCTAATGCGCCTGGCTGAACAGGGCAGGCTGGACCTGGAGGCGGATATCCGGGGGTACCTGCCTCCCGGTTTCCTCACCAAACTGAAGTACGAAACCTCCATTACGGTGCTGGATATCATGCATCATACCGCCGGCTTTGAGGATTATTTGTTTGACATCGTCTATACTTCACCCCGCGATTTGCCCCCATTGCGTTGTTTATCGGCAAAATGAAACGCCGGGGCAGGCAACAGCCCCGGCGCCTGAACAAGCTCATCCCTCTGCTGGTATTGTGCGGGACGGCCCTTCTGGCCAACAATGCAATTCTGATAGTGCGCATGCTGGTGGATAACTTCCGCTCCTTTGCCGAAGTTAAGCCCCACATCCTCCTCAACTATCCCCTGGCTGCCATTGCCGCCTGCCTGGCCGTTGCCCTGGCGGTTGGCCGTAAAAAGAGTACCGCTTCCCCGGGGCAAAGGGCGTTTTCCCTGGTGACGGTGCTCATGCTGGCCGCGTTAATTGCGCTGCTGTATAACTGGCAGTTTTTCGTCGTGCTCGCTTAGTCTTGCAGTGGGCCGGGAAAGGAGGTGCCGGCATGACCGGCATTCTTATCAGGCTCTTTGTAAAAGACCATAAGAATATAAGCGATCCCCGGGTGCGCCGGCGTTACGGCGCCTTTGCGGGACTGGCCGGCATTGTGTCCAACCTCCTGCTCTTCGCCGTAAAAATAACGGTGGGGACGCTGTTCAACAGCATCGCCGTCACCGCCGATGCCGTCAACAACCTTACGGATTGCGGTTCCTCGTTGGTCGCCCTGTTAGGGTTTAGGCTCTCAGGCAAGCCCGCCGATGCCCGGCATCCCTTTGGCCATGCCCGCATCGAACACATTTCCGGCCTCATCATTTCTTTAATCGTGATAATTCTCGGCGGGCAATTGGTATACAGCTCTGTGCTCAAGATCATTGCTCCGGAAGAGGTTCAGTTCAGCTATGTCCTGGTCTTTGCCCTGGTTGTTTCAATCCTGCTCAAGCTTTGGCAGGCCCGCTTTTATAAGCACATCGGGAAGAAGATTCAATCCGCCACTCTTGTTGCAGCCGGGACGGACAGCCGCAATGATGTGCTTTCCACGGCAGCAGTCCTGGCGGGTCTGCTTTTGTCCCGGGGGATCGGAATCAATCTGGACGGGTACCTGGGTGCAATTGTTGCCGTTTTCATCGTCATTTCCGGCCTGAAGCTGGTCAGCGAAACCAGCAGCCCCCTCCTGGGCACGGCGCCGGATAAAGAACTGGTGGATGCGATTTACGCCAAGATTTTGAGCTATGAGGGCATTCTGGGCATCCACGATTTGGCGGTGCACAACTACGGCGGCGGCAACATCTTTGCTTCGGTTCACTGCGAGGTGCCTTCCAGCCAGGACGTAATGGTAAGCCATGAAATAATCGACGGTATTGAGCGGGACGTTAAAGAAGACCTGGGCATCGACCTGGTGGTGCACATGGACCCCGTTGACGTCGATGACGAGAAAACCTGTGCCCTGCGGCAAACTGTGGCGGAGCTGCTCAGGGAGATTTCACCGCAAATCGGCATGCACGACTTCCGGGTGGTCTGGGGGATTTCCCGCACCACCCTGATTTTCGACGTCGAAGTGCCCTATGATTTTCCCATGGCTGACGGTGAACTCCTGGACGAGATCCAGGCCAGGCTGAAAGCGCTGAATCCCGGCTACCGGGGAATTATCACTGTGGATCACGATTATGTGCCCCGTTTGCCGGAACAAAGGGAAAAGGAGGGGGAAAAGCAGTGAAAGTGGTGGTAATAGACGGACAGGGCGGAAAGATTGGGGCCAGCATCGTCAAACAGCTGAAACAGAGCTTGCCGGAACAGAAGGTGCTGGCCATCGGCACCAACAGCATAGCTACGGCGGGCATGCTCAAAGCCGGCGCCGACCAGGGGGCCACCGGCGAAAACCCCGTCATCGTAAACTGCCGCGATGCAGATATCATCATCGGTCCCCTGGGCATTATCCTGGCCGATGCTTTTCTGGGGGAAATCACGCCGGCCATGGCCCTGGCCATCGCCCGCAGTCCCGCCCAAAAGATCCTCATTCCCGTAAACCGGTGCAATGTCAGGGTGGCCGGCGTCCGGGACCTTACCCTTAACGAATACATCCAGCTGGCTGTTGAATATTGCAACACCGGGGACGATTCCGGCTGTCTCCGTTGAGACGGCGGTCCCCGGTGTTACAGTTCTCAAAAGACCAGGTCGCACTGGTCTTTAATTTTGTATGCCTGGAAATACATGTTTTCCAGGGGTACCCATTCTTCCAAAAAGCGTTGGTACATTGCCGGCCCGTTCCGTTGCAGGATGCGGGCCCTTTGTGTTTCGGGGCCGACCTGCATGAACACCCTGAGCTGGTAAGCGTCGGCCAAAGCAGGATGCAGGCAGTACGCGCCCTCCACTATATTCAGTTGCTTGGGCTCGACGCACACAGCATCCCCCAGGCTCTGGCTGCGGCAGTCAAAGGGCCGGTAGCAAAAGGGGCGTCCCGTGCTCAGGGACGCCAGCACTTCCCGGCGGAAGCGCTCGTGGTGCACATTGCCTCCGGGTTGGCTCAGGCGCCGGGGAGTCTTCATGGCCTGGGGCAGGAAGAAATCGTCCATGTGGAAGACGTTGCAGTCATATATCTGTTGCAACAGGGCGGCCAGACTGCTTTTGCCGGATCCGCTCATGCCGTCAATGGCTACGTTGACGGCGCCCCCGGCCTTCAACAGTGCGTCGATGCGGTCGAAGAGGGGGAAATAATCCCGGAACACCGCCTTGACCACCCGATAGGCCGGCGCGTACAGGCGGCGGTATTCGGGGCTGTGGCTGACGGGCGGGTACCCCTGCCGGCTCCAGTCCCGGATAAAGGCTTCAACTTCACCGACGGGGAGGGGGAGGTCCCCCTTCCGGCATGCCCCGGCCAGGACGGCCAGTTTTTCTTCCAGCCCGGCTATGCTGCCCTGATGGGTGTTGGCGGTGAAGATGAAAAAGCGGTTGACGGTGGCCGGTGCAATTTCGCGTTCCTTAAGGCCCCCCAGGTGAAGGCGGCAGAGGCCGTTGCCGATGTCTTCAAAGAGAAAGGGGACAGCCGGGGCGCCGGGAAGTTCCGCCTCCAGGCGCCGCAGGCTGTCGTTTGCGGATTTAATCATGTGCCCGGGCCCCAGCTCGTTCTGATAAAGCAGCTTGGCGGCATCCCGGACCTGCAGGCCGGGATATTGCCGGGCGTGCTTCTCGAGTACAGACAACAGTTCGTCAGTCATTGGCCATCAGCCTGGCTCTCTGGAGAGCGAAGACGAGCAGGGGAATTAAAACCAGTTGCAATACAATGCCGGGGACGGCGTTGAGGACTGCTCCGGCGATAAACATCTGCCCGGTAAACGGATTTCCCTGAAGCCCGTAGATAAGCAAACTGGCTGCTCCCCACACCACTCGCCCCACAATCATGGCGATGACCAGGGCAACGTATACCGACCAGTTTTTCCTGGGCAGCGCTTTATAGAGCAGGCCGGTGAACAGGCCGTAGGCGGCCAGTTCAAAGCTCATGGCCGCAGCGTGGGGGAACATGGGCGGCATGCCAAAGAGAACGCTGCGCAGCACCGGAGTGACCAGCCCAATGAGCAGCCCCCAGGGCCCGCCCAGGGCAAAGCCGGCCATGAGGACGGGGATGTGCATGGGCAGCAAAGCCTGGCCCAGGCTGGGTATCTGCATGGTCAAAAAGGGCAACAGCAGGCCCAGGGCCAGGAAAAGCCCCGCCAGGACTATTTTTTTTGCAGCGGTGTTGGTCATTTCATTCCCTCCCAAAAATAAAAACCATGACAGTACTGCTTTCCGTGAGAAAGCCAATACCTTCATGGTATAATTAAGTGGATTTTACCAGTCTGGATATTGCCTGCTTCGGCAGGCGTTACCCAAAAGGTAGCATACCGGCGCAAAACCGTCAAGACGGCTGCGGACAGCCAATGTATCTGTCACTTGCTGATTCTGGTTGTGTCAGCAGCAGTTGTTCTCTTTTCCTTTGCAACAATGGGCATCGGCGAAGTGTTCCTTGCATTCCCTGGACGCGGGCGGCGTTTCCGCCAGGGCCGCCAGCTGGGCTGCCGCTTGCTTCAGCAGATCCCGGTCCACCTGGTAGTGGGTGAAATAGCCCCGCTTTTCCCCCCTGACCACTCCGGCTTCCCGGAGAACTTTCAGATGCTGGGATACCGCAGATTCGGACACCTGCAGCCGCTGGGCCAGGGCCTGGACGCAGAAATCGTGGGCGAGCAGGAGCTCGACCAGGTTGTACCTGGTCTCATCGGCAACGGCTTTGAGGATGGGCAAGAGTGCGGGCATAAGGATACCTCCATATAGTTTTAAGTGCTTGCTTAAGTATATTAACATATGCTTAATTAGTTTGTCAACAACGCTGATTTGACCAACGGGAGGCAGGACGATGTACAGCTTTAAAAACGACTACAGCGAAGGGGCCCATCCCAGGATTTTGCAGGCATTGCTGGATACCAACCTCATCCAGGAGGAGGGCTACGGCGAGGACAGGTTCTCCCGCCAGGCGGCGGAGCTGCTCAGGGAGCGCATGGGCTGCCATGATGCCGACATCCACTTCCTGCCCGGGGGCACCCAGACCAATTTCACAGCCATTGCCGCCTTTTTGCGTCCCCACGAGGCGGTTATTGCCGCCGACACCGGCCATGTCTGCGTCCACGAGACCGGGGCGGTGGAGGCCACCGGCCACAAGGTCATCGCCGTGGCCGGCCGGGAGGGCAAGCTGACTCCGTCTGCAATCCGGGAGGTCCTGGATTTTCACACCGATGAACATATGGTCAGGCCCAGGCTGGTCTATATTTCCAACTCTACCGAAATCGGTACCATTTACAGCAGGGCGGAACTGGAAGACCTGAGCAGATTTTGCCGGGATAATGAGCTATACTTATACATGGACGGGGCCCGGCTGGGCTCTGCCCTGACCGCCCGGGGCAATGACCTCAGCCTGGAGGCAATTGCTCAATTGACGGATGCCTTTTACATAGGCGGCACCAAGAACGGCGCCCTCATTGGCGAGGCTCTGGTGATTTGCCGCCCCCAACTTAAAGAAGACTTTCGCTTTGTCATGAAGCAGAGGGGCGCCATGCTGGCCAAGGGGAGGCTGCTGGGGTTGCAGTTCCTGGAGCTGTTCCGGGACGATCTCTTTTTTGCCCTGGCCAGTCATGCCAACAGGATGGCGGAGCTGTTGCGCGCGGGCCTGGCTGCGGCGGGATACCGTTTCCTTACCGATTCCCCTTCCAACCAGATTTTTCCCATCCTGCCCAACAGCCTCATTGCCCGGTTGGAGCAGAAGTACGGCTTCTATGTCTGGTCCAGGGTGGATGCCCAACACTCTTGCATTCGCCTTGTTACGTCCTGGGCCACCACCGAAGAGGCGGTGCGGGCCTTTCTGGCCGACGCGGTGCAGCCCGGAGCATAAACTTGTTGCAATGGGCCCAATGGTTGGGACCAGAAAAACGCAGAACAGGGAGGAAAAAGGATGACGGAATTCAGAATCGAAAGGGACACCATGGGAGAAATCAAGGTCCCGGCGGACAAACTGTGGGGCGCCCAGACCCAGCGCAGCCTGCAAAACTTCCGCATTGGCACCGAAAAGATGCCCCTGGAAATTATCCGCGCCTTTGGCATCCTCAAGAAGGCGGCGGCCCGGACCAACAACAAGCTGGGGCGCCTGGACGATGCCAGGCTGCAGGCCATCGAGGAGGTCTGCCGGGAAATTTGCCAGGGCAAATTGGACGAGCACTTTCCCCTGGTGGTGTGGCAGACAGGCAGCGGCACCCAGACCAACATGAATGTCAATGAAGTGGTGGCCCGCAGGGCCAATGAAATCATGGGGGAAAAGGCCGTTCACCCCAATGACCACGTCAACATGTCCCAGAGTTCCAACGACACTTTTCCCACTGCCATGCACATCGCTGCCGTTGTGGAGCTGGAGAACAGGTTGCTGCCAGCTCTGGAGGGGCTTATAAATACTATGGCCCGGCTGGAGGAGGAGAACGCCGGCATTATCAAGACCGGGCGCACCCACCTCCAGGACGCCGTGCCCATTGCCTTTTCCCAGGAAATAAGCGCCTGGCGGCATATGCTGGTCAAGGATCGGGAGTACGTGCTGCAATCCATGGAGGATCTGCGGGAGCTGGCCCTGGGCGGCACTGCCGTGGGCACCGGTCTCAACGCGCCTGAGGGCTTTGCCGAACTGGTTGCCGAGGAAATCAGCCGGGAAGTGGGGACCCGGTTTGTGACGGCAAAGAACAAGTTCCACTCTCTGACCAGCAAGGCGCCTCTGGCTTACTGCCACGGCGCCCTCAAAGCACTGGCTGCAGACCTGATGAAGATCGCCAACGACGTGCGCTGGCTGGCCAGCGGACCCCGGTGCGGGATTGGGGAAATCTTCATTCCCGAAAACGAGCCCGGCAGTTCCATCATGCCCGGGAAGGTCAACCCCACCCAGAGCGAGGCCCTGACCATGGTGGCTTGCCAGGTCATGGCCAATGACACTGCCATCGCCTTTGGCGCTTCCCAGGGCAATTTCCAGCTCAACGTGTTTATGCCCATGTGCATTTATAATTTCCTCCAGTCGGTGCGCCTGCTGGCCGATGCCATGGTTTCCTTTGACAAAAACTGCGTCGCCGGCATAAAGCCCAACAGGGAAAAAATGCGGGAGAACCTGGAGAATTCCCTGATGCTGGTCACCGCCCTCAACCCCCACATCGGCTACGAAAAGGCGGCGGCCATTGCCAAGCTGGCCCATAAAGAGGGAATCCGCCTCAAGGACGCCGCCGTGCGCCTGGGCTACCTGACGGCAGAAGAGTTTGACCGGCTGGTTCGTCCCGAAGACATGGTGTAAACAGGAATCTGGCTCCTTATCCCGGAGGATGAGGAGCCAGTTTGGTAAAACAGCCCATACGGGATACCGGCAAAAGAGGATTCTGCAAGTAAAAGTGGCAATCTTCCTGCGCATTTGCTATCATAATGCTATCTTGCTTGTCAGGAGGGTATGTCATGCCTGATATTTTGATAAGGGATGTACCCCCGGAAATATTGGCTGCCTTGAAGGCCCAGGCTGCTGCCAACAGGCGCCCAGGCTCTGTCCAGGATTCCGGTTTCACTCATTGAAGCAGAAAACTATTGCCTTCTGCAATTGAAATTGCCTCTGTAACCGGCCTGACGGAATGTGACAGCCTGTATTTGGCTTAGGCGGCAACAGCAGATGCAGTGCTGGTTACTGCCGACAAAAAGCTGGCGTCAATAGGGGAAGGCCTGGCAGGGAGAATACAGGCAGAGTTAATTGGCAGGGGGAAGGAGACGAATGAGGAGGTGTACAGTTTGACCAGGGTGGTAATCAGCGACTGCACTGATTATAATCCGGAAGGCATGATTCAGAAGCTCAATGCCGGCATTGCCCTTCTGGGCGGCTGGGAAAGGTTCGTATCCCCGGGCATGAAGGTGCTCCTCAAGGTCAACCTAATCGGCCCCAAGGCGCCGGAGACCGCCGCCATCACCCACCCCGAGTTTGTCCGGGCCCTGGTCCGTATTCTCAAGGGACTGGGCTGTCAGGTCTGGATTGGCGACAGCTCCGGCGGCGCCATTGCCGGCGTTGCCCCCACTGCCAGGAGTTTCAAGGTCTCGGGCCTGGAACAGATGGCCCGGGAGGAGGGGGCCCTGATTAAGAATTTCGACCGGGAAGGGGTGGTGGAGGTCGTCCCCAGGAGCGGGCTGGGCGGCAAGATGTACATCGCCAGGCCCATGTTCGACGCCGACTTCGTCATCAACCTGCCCAAGTTCAAGACCCACTCGGCGGGGGTTTTTACCGGCGCCGTCAAGAACCTCTACGGCTGTATTCCCGGCCTGCGCAAGGCTGAATACCATCGCCTGGCCCCGGATCCCCGGGACTTCGGCGCCGTCCTGGCCGACATTCACCAGGCCGTCAATGTGGGCTTGCATATTATGGACGGAGTGACCGCCATGCAGGGGGAAGGCCCCACGGCGGGGACCGTCTACCCTGCCGGCAAGCTGCTGATGAGCGCCGATCCCCTGGCCCTGGACACCGTGGCCGTGGCCATGCTGGGCCTGGAGATCGAGGACATTCCCATCCTGCACAGTGCCCGGGCCAGCGGTCTGGGGGAAGCCTCCCTGCAGAATATAGAAATCGCCGGGGACTACACCGTGCCTCCCCGGCTCAAGGGGTTTAAACTGCCCAAGCGCCTGCGCAACATCAAGCCCCGGACCTACCGGTTTGTCATCAAGGTCATCGATTTTCTCAAGGCCCGGCCCCGGGTTAACCTAAAGGCCTGCAGGCACTGCAATATGTGCGTGGAAAGTTGCCCCGTGCAGGCCATAGACCGCAAGACCAAGGCCATCGACTACGGCCTTTGCATCGAATGCATGTGCTGCCACGAACTTTGCGAACATAAAGCCGTGGAACTGCGCCGGGACAATCGCTTCCTGGACTTCCTGGGCAGGATAAGGAAGCGGGCCTGATGGAGGTTGTCGTTCGCCCCCTGGGCCTGGAGGATTTGCCCCCTGATGCCCTGGAAAACTTCCGGCGCTTCCAGGTTACCCGGCAGGTCCTGTACTGGGAACAGGGGGAATACAAGCTCAAGGACGACAGCTTTGTCGATGAGTGGGGTGCAGACAAAAAGCGGCGCGTCGTCCGGGATTTGCGCCGCTGCCTGGAACAGGGCGGTTTTGTGGCCGGCGCCATCGCCGGCGGCGCACTGGTGGGCTTTGCCAGCGTTGAGAATAAGCCCCTGGGCAGCCGCAACCAGTACCAGGAATTGCGCTACCTCCATGTGTCCCGGGAACACCGGGGCAGGGGACTGGGCAGGCAGCTGTTCAGGCTGTGCTGTGAGGCTGCACGGCAATTGGGGGCGGAAAAGCTGTATATCGGGGCCCATCCGGCTGTGGAAACCCAGGCCTTTTACGCCTCTCTCGGTTGCGTCCCGGCTGCGGAAATCGTTCCGGAGATTCTGGCCCTGGAGCCCCGGGACCTCCAGCTGGAATGCACTCTTTAGTGGAGCGGCCAAAGAAGGCATCTGCAGCCCAGTGTCGGCAGGCTCAATTGGAACTGATCCAGGGGGACTCCATTTTTGTTGCGCGGGCAACACTAACCCTGCCCCGGGTCCAATTGAGCGGGATATGCGTGCCATTGTGCGAGGAGGAAGGAAATGCCCGCCTGGTTTCGATACGGAGATGAAGCAATTCAATACCTGAAGGAACGGGACAAAAAGCTGGGGGCTGCCATGGACAGGATCGGCAGAATCCGGCGGCCCATCATCCCCGATCCCTTTACCGCCCTGATTTCCAGCGTCGTCAGCCAGCAGATTTCCAAGAAAGCCGCCGCCACGGTGTGGGGCAGGCTGCAGGAAGCAGTGGGCGTCATTAGTCCCGGGGCTATAGACAGCGCTGACCTTTCCGTCATCCAGGCCTGCGGCATGTCTGCCCGCAAGGCGGGCTACATCAAGGGCATTGCCAGGGCGGCCATTACCGGCCAGGTGGATTTTCAGGCCCTCCCCGCCATGGAGGACGGGGAAATCATCGCCTGTCTCACCGCCCTGCCCGGGGTAGGGGTATGGACGGCGGAAATGCTGCTGATTTTTTCCCTCAACCGGCTCAACGTCTTCAGCTACAGTGATCTGGCCATCCGCCGGGGCATCAGGAATCTGTACGGATTAAAGGAGCTGACCCGGGAACATTTTGAGCAATACCGGGCCAGGTACTCCCCGTATTGTTCGGTGGCTTCTCTCTACCTCTGGGAGCTGTCCGGGCAAACACAGGCGAAATAAAAGCAGGGCTGTCCGGCGACAGCCCTGCTTTATTGCGAGAAAGGGAACCTCCCTTGTCCGCTGCTGGCATTCGGCTTCAGCGGGCGGGAGTGGGCGCCATTTCCCGTTCTTTTTTTGTGAGCTTTCGCATCTCCACGGCAACCCAGAGGCCGGTGAGGACGGTGGCAACAAAGTCAGCGGTGGGCCCGGCGTAAAACACCCCGTTGAGGCCGAAGAAGGGGGGCAGGATCAGCAGGGCAGGGATTAAGATCAGCACCTGGCGGGACAATGTCAGTATGGCGGCGGGTACCGGGCGTCCCACGGCCTGGAAGTAACTGGAGCCGATAATCTGGGCGCCGATTACCGGCAGCAACAGGAGGTAGATGCGCAGTGCCCTGGACCCCAGGGCGATGAGCTCCGCGTCCTTGGCATTGAACATGGCTACCAGCTGGGCGGGAAAGAGGTTGATGACAATGAATCCCAGCACCGAAACTGCCGTGGCGACAACCAGACCTTTGACGAAGGCTTCCCTGACCCGGTGAAAGTTGCGGGCGCCATGATTGTAGCCGATAATAGGCTGCAACCCGTGGTCGAGCCCGATGATGGGCATGAAAATAAGGGTGGAGAGGCTCATGACTACGCCCATGGCCGCCAGGGCCAGGTCGCCGCCGTAGGTGCTGAGGCTGATGTTGAGGATTACATTGAGGAGGCTGGCGGCCAGCTGGCGGGCAAAGGGCGCAAAGCCGATGGCGACAATTCTGAGCATATGGGCGAGGCGCAGGCGGATTTTGTCCAGGCGCAGCCGCACCTGACTGCGGGTCAGGAGATAGTGCAGCACCCACAGGGCAGAAACCGCCTTGGCGATGATGGTGGCCAGGGCTGCGCCTTTGATTCCCCACCCAAAGGCGAAGATAAACACGGCGTCCAGGACGATGTTCAGCAGGGCGCCGATGAGCATGGTCAGCATGGCCACTTGCGGATTGCCTTCGGCCCTTATGATGTTATTCATGCCCATGCCCACTGTCCAGAAGACGGTCCCGGCCAGGATGATGCCGGCATAGTCCCGGGCATAGGGCAGGACTTCTGCGCTGGCGCCCAGCAGGGACATGAGCGGGTCCAGCCAGGCCAAGCCCACAACGGTGATGAGAACAGACAGGATGACGAGGAGAAAAAAGGCGTTGCCCAGGATTTCCCCGGCTTCACTTTCCTTCTTTTCCCCCAGGCGAATGGAAATCAGGGTGCCGCTGCCCACTCCAATCAGCAGGGCAACGGACATTACCACCAGGGTGAGGGGGAATTCAACGGTGATCGCCGACAACCCCAAAGAGCCGACGCCGTTTCCCACGAAAATGCGGTCGACGATGTTGTAAAGGGAGTTGACCAGCATGCCGATGATTGCCGGCACCGAAAACTTGACCAGCAGTTTGTTGATGCTTTCTTCGCCCAACTGGCGCGAACGTTTCAATAGCTTTGTCTCCCCTTTCCGGTCGGGACTGGAGTTGCAGATGAGATTGACATACCCTTAGTCTTGCCACAGTTGCGGCAGGGGAATGCTGAGCCCGGGAAAATCCGGATGGGTGACAGTCTCAGCATCCAGGCCGGAAGCGGCCAGGATATACTCCCCGTCTCGGAGGGCCAGGCATTCAATGGTCCTTTCACAAGGGTCCACCAGCCAATAGTGTTGAATCCCCGCCTCCTGGTAGATGCGGCGCTTGCGGAGCCGGTCCTTGCTGCGGCTGGTTTCGGAAAGAATTTCCGCCACCAGAAAGGGAGCGCCGTCGATGCGGACGTCCTTGACAATATCCTTTTGCTGGCCGGAGACAAACAGGATATCCGGCTGGACGGCGGTATATTCGTCCAGGGTTACATCCAGCGGCGCGAAAAAGATTTCCCCCAAAGGGTCTGCCTGGCGGAAGTAGAGCAGGAGGAGATACGCCAGCTCCCGGGCAACCCTCTGATGCAAAACGACTGGGTTGGGCTCTTTGACCAGCTCTCCGGCCAGGAGTTCATACCGGTAACCCGGTTCCTCGGGCAGTTCCAGGAAATCCTGGTAAGTGAATTTACTGGCTCCGGAAATGTACGCCGGAGCCTTTTCCCGCACCCGGGCGCCGGTGAGGGCGGCCAAAACCTCCTGGAGATTGTAGCGATACTGCCTTTCGCCCAGAGTGACGTAGGGTATTTTCTTGTTCCGGGTATAGCGCCAGATTGTCTCCACTGAGAGGTTCAGGGCTTTGGCCAAAGCCTGAGCTGTAATGAGGTCCGTTTTCCCCATCGTACTCACCTCGGCAAAATTTTACCACGGGGCGACAACTGAAATCAACTTCAGTCAAGTGCCGGCCGGTGCAGGCAGCGGGATTGGGTGTTGACATGGAAACCGTAACGAGCTCATTCTCGTGAAGGGCGAGCATGTATTCCATGTTTATTATACCGGCCTGGAGCCGGCGGAAAAGCTGGTTGCCTTGCCGGAAGAAATGCAGAGGGGCCCGCTTGTGGCCCCTCTGCATTTCTTCTGGCGGCATTACTACAATTGATTTTTCTTCTTGAACAGGACGAAGGCGCCTGCCGCCAGGAGCAGGTTGTAGGCGAAACCTATGCCCAGGTACTGGTAGAAATTGAGGTTCATCGTTACCAAGCCGGCTTCGATGGCTGGCCGCAGGTAGAGGTACTGCGTTGCCTTGGCTGACCAGTGGACAGGAGCAAGGGCAAAGAGCCATTCCTGCCAGTCCAGAAAGAAGTAGGCGGCCACCGGAAAGATGAGGATAAAACCCAGGCCCTTCATGGTTACAAAGCCTTCCACCTTGTTTTTGGCAAAGGCATTGATGAAGAAGGCTACGACGGGCACCTGGAGGGCGGAGAGAACGGCCAGGAGCAGTGTGTCTCCGCTGCCGATGTCCAGGGCGCCGCTGAACCGGATAATGAAGAAGCCGGCAGCGACGGCCAGGACAAAGGCAAAACTAATTTTAAACCAGATATACCAGTGCACCGAGACGGGGGAAATCCGGATGGAGTCCAGGACCTGGTCGTCCCGGTCATCCAGCAGGGAGAACCCGGCCATGGCCCCGTAGGCAAAGCCGCCAAAAAGGGTGAAGAGCATGGCGGCGATGCCCACGCCCTCTCCGCTTATGACTCCCCGGTCCAGCAGAATTCTGCCGACGATGCCGATAAGCAAGGGATAGAGCAACATGAGCAGTGTCATGCGCTCCCGGAGCAGGTTTTTGGTTTCATGTTTCAGCAAGGCACCGAGCATGGCTATACCCCCGTTTCCCGCATGGCATACTGGTTGAAGCCGGGCAAAACGATGTACTTGTAAAGGGCTGCCGAGAGGGCCAGCAGGTAGACGAAGCCAAAGATGAGACGGCCAAGGGGGACAGTTGCGAAACCGGCCTGAAGCATGGTGCCGGCGGCATCGGGAGGAAGGATGATGAAGAAGCGGGCAATTTTCTCCCCGATGATCCCCAGGTCGGCCAGGACGGGTGGCAGCATCAGGAATATAATGTAGAGCATTAAGTTAACCAGCAGCGAGGAAAAGTTTTTGGAAAAGAAGGCAAACCAAATGCCCAGCAGGGCGTGAAATGCCGTAATGACCACGACTGCTGCAGCAACCAGGGCAAAGTTAAAGGTTACGCCTTTGAGGAAGTACGCCGTGGCCGCGAGGGCCAGGAAGGTCAGCAGGGAATTGAAGACGCTGACAATTATTTTGGCCGCAATGTACTCGGTTTCCCGCACCGGGGTGACCAGGATGGAGTTTATGGCATGTTCCTTCTTCTCATAAAAGAGGGTGGCTCCCACCAACAGGCTGCTCATCATGGTGCTGTCCATAAGGAGGATAAGGGGCACAAAGGCGGTGACTTCCCCTGCTTCCAGCAACCAGGTCATGCCCACCCACAGCAACAGCACTACAGTGGTCGCGGTGAAGAGATTGTATTTTCTCAGCCGGTCCAATTCGCCCTGGACCAATATGCCCAGCTTAGCCATGGAGGGCCACTCCCGTCACCTTGATAAAGATGTCCTCCAGGGTGGTCTCGCCGCTGTGCAGGGTCTCGATGTCCTTGGTTTTGAGGAGCTCGAAGAATGCCGGGGTCTTGATTTCCTCCATAGTGAACTCTTTGCTTACCACGTTGCCGTTTTCCCGGTACTCCACCCGCACAACGCGCTTGCCGTACTTGAGCTTGAGATTGCGGGGCGAATCCACTTCCCGAATCTTGCCGTTGACGATGAAAGCAACCCGGTCGCAGAGCTCATCCACATCGCTCATGATGTGGCTGGTGAGGAATACGGTGCCGCCCTGGGCGCGGAACTCCCGGATCATGTCCTTCATGATTTTGCCGTTGACGGGATCGATGCCGTTGGTGGGTTCGTCCAGGAAGAGCATCTTGGGATTGTTGAGCAGGGCGCGGACGAAGTTGAGGCGGATTTTCATGCCCTTGGAGTATTCGCCGGTCTTTTTGTGCCTGTCCTCCCACAGGCCCACCCGCCTGAGCAGGGGCTCCACATCCACCGTCTCTTTGTACAGGCGCCGGAAAAATTCCAGGTTTTCCATGGCCGTCAGCTTGGAGAAGGAAATGGGCATTTCAAAGGATACGCCGATGTCCTGATAAAATTCATCGCTGTACTCGGTGAGCTTCTTACCGCGGTAGAGTATCTCGCCCTGGTAGTCCTTGAGCAGCTTGATCAGGATTTTTTGAGTGGTGCTTTTGCCGGCCCCGCTGGGGCCCAGGAAGCCAAAGATTTCTCCCTGCCGCCAGGGTGAATTCCCCGAAGGCCGATTTCGGCACCCACAGCCGTCAGGCAAAGACCTGCGGCAGGCTTACGCTCAGCCCAGGAAAAATTACCGATTGGGCTTGCTCCTGGCCCTTAAAGGTGAAGATGTCGGCCAGCTTGTAGCCGGTAAAGGTGTAAATGTATATCTCTTTAGATTCTGTGTTGACCGCCCAGTACTCCCTGATTCCGCTTTCCATGTACAGGTCCAGCTTCTGCACCAAATCACGGCTGCGGGTAGATTCCGAGAGAACCTCCACCACCAGGGAGGGAGTCCCGGTATATTTGCCTTGCTCGTTGATCTTGTCTTTGTCGCAGATGACAATGATGTCCGGCTGGACCGAGTTGATCTTTTCGGCATCGTCCAGCCGATGGAGGACGACGTCGAAGGGGGCGGCCAGGGGTTCGCAGTCCTTATCTCTGAACCAGTTTATGAACTCGCCGAATATTTCCCGTACAGCCTTCTGGTGGGGATACAGGGGGGAGGCCAGGAGGTAAATCTCGCCGTCAATGTACTCGTAACGATTCTCGCTTTCTTCCGTCATCTTCAGGAATTCTTCATAACTTACCCGGATGCCCTTGGGACTGTAGCGCGGCGAACCTTCTGTGACCAGCCAGCGGCCCAGGGTACCGTCCTCGGTATAGGGAATGAGTTTAGCCACCTTCTTGCCGTTCTTGGTGATGATGACTTCTTCATGCCTGCAGAGTTGCAGGTACTTGCCAAAGCTGTTCTGCACATCGGTGGTAGTGACAATCACTGAAGTCACCTCCGATTTTTATTATTAAGTACGATAATATAATTATAGCAATGTTTTAGCTAAAATCAATAATGTTTTAGCCAATAGCTTAGCTAAAATTAAAACGAGCCCTAGATGGGCTGGTTTTGATTTTGAGCTAATCACGTTGCATAAAATAATTTTTGCATCATAATAAAACTAACCAGCGCTGCGAAGCGCTGGTTAGTTTGTTGTTGAGGGGCATCGGGATGCCGCCCGTTTAAAGTTCCAATTCCAGGGTGATGGGGCAGTGGTCGCTGCCCATGACATGGGAGAGAATCTCTGCTCCTGCCAGGGAATCCCTGAGCCTTTCCGAGACCAGGAAGTAGTCAATGCGCCAGCCGATGTTGCGCTCCCGGGCATTGCGGAAGTAGGACCACCAGGTATAGGCGTCTTTTTTGTCGGGGTAGAAGTGGCGGAAGGTATCGATGAAGCCCTTATTCAGCAGCTCCGTCATCTTTTGCCGTTCTTCATCGGTAAAGCCGGCGTTTCTGCGGTTGGCTTCGGGATTCTTGATATCAATTTCCTTGTGGGCCACGTTGAGGTCGCCGCACACCACCACGGGTTTGCTGGCGTCCAGTTCCTGCAGGTAGCCCTGGAAGGCATTTTCCCATTCCATGCGGTAGTCCAGGCGGGCCAGGCCCCGCTGGGAGTTGGGCGTATAGACGTTGACCAGGTAAAACTGCTCCAGTTCCAGGGTGATGACCCGCCCCTCCTGGTCATGGATTTCCTGGCCAATTCCGTAATTCACCGCAATTGGGTTGACCCTGGTGAAGACGGCGGTACCGGAATAGCCCTTTTTGACAGCGCTGTTCCAGTACTGTTGATACCCTTCCAGGTCCAGCTCTACCTGGCCTTCCTGGAGCTTGGTTTCCTGTATGCAGAAGATATCGCTGTCCGCCTGCCGGAAGAAGTCCAGAAAGCCCTTGTTCAAACAGGCCCGGAGGCCGTTGACGTTCCAGGATACGAGTTTCAATGTATTCAACCCCCTGTGCTTGTCCTCTCTGACATTATAATACATTTTGGGCCGCCGGGGGGATGGCAATTTCTTAAGCCGCCGGCATACCTGGAGGCTCGGGCCTTTGCACCCGCATTGACAAGGATTGGCGCTTTTGGTATAAAATCTATTAGCACTCGGGGCGAGAGAGTGCTAATTTGTTGACTGCCAGGAGGGGATCCCAGTTGGAACTGAAGCAGTTTAAGGCCGAGTCCAAACGGCTCTTGGACCTGATGATCAACTCCATTTACACCCACAAGGAGATTTTCCTGCGCGAGCTGATATCCAATGCCAGCGACGCCATCGACAAGATATATTACCGGGCTCTGACCGACGATTCTCTGCAGTTTAACAAAGACGATTACTACATACGCATCGCGGTGGATAAGGAAAAGCGCCTCCTCACCGTATCCGACACCGGCATCGGCATGACCAGGGAAGAACTGGAGGAGAACCTGGGCGTCATTGCCCGGAGCGGTTCACTGGCCTTCAAGCAGGAAAATGAGCTCGAGGACGACCGCGCCCTCATCGGCCAGTTCGGCGTCGGCTTTTACTCGGCTTTCATGGTGGCCGACACCGTCACCGTCATCAGCCGCGCCCATGGCAGCGACAAGGCCTGGAAATGGGAATCCCGGGGCGTCGAAGGCTACACCATCGAGCCCTGGGAGAAGGATTCAGCAGGCACCGATGTCGTCCTTAAGATAAGAGAGAATACCGAGGATGAGGATTACGGCCAGTTCCTGGAAGAACACCGCATCATCGCCATTGTCAAGAAGTATTCCGACTTCATCCGCTACCCCATCAGAATGAACGTCACCAAGACCCGGCTCAAGGAAGGCAGCGATTCGGAATACGAAGAGTATGTCCAGGAAGAAATAATCAACAGCATGGTGCCCATATGGAAGAAGAACAAAAACGAACTCAAGGAAGAGGATTATCTCAATTTTTACGCCGAGAAGCGCTACGGCTTCGACAAGCCCCTGCGCTATGTGCATATTTCTGCTGAAGGTGCTGTAAGTTACCGCTCAATTCTCTTTATCCCCGAGCGGGCGCCCTTTGACTTTTACACACCGGAATACGAAAAGGGGCTGGAACTATATGCCAACGGCGTCCTGGTCATGAGCAAGTGCCCCGATTTGTTGCCGGACTATTTCAGCTTTGTCAAGGGGATGGTGGATTCCGACGACCTCTCCCTCAACATATCCCGGGAAATGCTCCAGCATGACCGGCAGCTGAAGCTCATCGCCAAAAATATCCAGTCCAGGATAAAAAGCGAGCTGGCGGATATGCTCAGGGATGAGCGGGAGAAATACGAGACCTTTTTCAAGTCCTTTGGGCGCCAGTTAAAATACGGAGTATACGTGCAGTTTGGCGCCAACAAGGACGTGCTCCAGGACTTGTTGCTGTTCTATTCCCACCGGGAGAAGAAGATGATTACCCTGGAGGAATACGTGGCCAAAATGCCGGAAGACCAGAAATTCATCTACTACGCCGCCGGGGAGTCGGTGGAAAAGCTGGAGAAGCTGCCCCAGACGGAGTTTGTCCGGGACAAGGGCTACGACATACTCTTCCTCACCGAAGACATCGACGAGTTTGCCGTCAAGATGCTGCAGGAGTACAAAGACAAGCAGTTTAAGTCTGTGTCCAGCGGCGATCTCGGCATCGACGGGGCCAAGGATTCTGAACCCGACGAGGAAGGCAAAAAGGTGTTTGCCGCCATGAAGGAAATCCTGGGGGACAAGGTCAAGGAGGTGCGGGCGTCCAGGCGGCTTAAGTCCCATCCCGTTTGCCTGACCAATGAAGGCGAGTTGTCCATTGAAATGGAGAAAATCCTCAGCGCCCTGCCCAACGCCCAGGGCATCAAGGCGGAAAAGATACTGGAGATCAACACCGGTCACCGCGTTTACCAGGTCCTCAAGAAAGCCCATAGCGAGGACCGGGAGAAATTTAAGCTTTACACCGACCTGTTGTACAACCAGGCCCTGTTGATTGAAGGCATTCCTTTGGAAGATCCTGTTGACTTCACCAACAAAGTTTGCCAAATGATGCAATGACCAAAGCGCCGATTCCGGCGCTTTTTTGCGCCCGGGGTCCGTTGCCCACATCCCCGCCGGCCGGGGGCGGAATATACTGTACGCAGGAGAATTCCGCACACTCCCTGGTGGCGGCCAATAATTGAGGAGGAGAAAAACTTGGGAGTCGTAAATTGCCCATGCGCAGAATTGCTTGCCGGCATCGCCCCCGGCGTTGCCATACAAGTTATCTATTCCAGTGACCCTGTAACCGGATACCTGGTGGGCGCCGTTTCCCCCAATACCATGCAGATCGAGAACCTGGGCCAGTTGATAAACCTCTGCTGCAACCGATTGATTCAGGTTACCCGGCTCAACGTCGTTCCCCTGGCTTATGTGCCCCTCCAAAGCAGCAATGACGTCGCGGTAATTAATACCAATACCAACACCGTAATCGACACCATTTCCGTGGGTAATTCGCCCGGCGACGTTGCCTTTGCTCCCGATGCGAGAAAGGCTTATGTGGTCAATAATGGAAGAGATTCAGTCTCGGTTATCGATACGTTAAACCGCGTGGTGGTGAGGGAAATCCCGGTTGGTAACGGGCCGGATGAGATAGATCTTACCCCCAACGGAGAAAAAGCTTATGTTTCCAACATAAGCGATGATACCGTTTCTGTCATCGATATGGCCACAGAACTGGTTATTGCCACCATTCCGGTGGGGGATGCGCCGAGAGGGCTGGCTGTTTCTCCCGACGGCGCCAAAGTATACGTGGCGAACTTTGGGGAGAATACCGTATCTGTGATAGACACTGCGACTGATACCGTAACAGCTACCATCACCGTGGGAGATAATCCCATTGGGGTAGCTTTCTCTCCCGATGGCAGCAAAGCTTATGTTACCAATTTTGATGACGGTTTTGTGTCGGTTATTGATGTGGCCACGGATACTGCCGTCGACGCTATTATTGTGCAGAACGGGCCCTTTGGCGTGGCCTTTACCCCCGATGGCCAAAAGGCTTACGTCACCAATTTCAATGCCGACTCAGTCTCGGTTATCGACGTCAGCTCAGACACAGTGCTCACGACAATTACCGACGACATTGGGGGAAACCCTGTGGCAGTGGCTGTAACTCCCGACGGGGCCAAAGCGTACGTGGCGAATTTCGACGAAACCTTTGTCTCGGTCATCGACGTCAATGACGATGCAGTTTTCGCCACCATAACTGTAGGTTTTTCCCCGGCAGGTGTGGGCATCGCCCCGATACCCATTGCATAATCCCATTAACCGGACGCGTTCCGGTTTTTTTGTGCCCGCTGCCGGCTTAAGTCTTGCCGCCCGGGCCGGTGTTGCTCGGCATGTTGCTTTGTTATTTTAGTATTGTATAATTCATATATGGACTATTGGAGAGGGGAGGAATTTTCCATGGGAAAATCCCTGGCCCGGGAGGTTTACTGGCTGTTGCGCAAAACCAGCCGCCGCCTCAAGGCGGAATCCCGCAAAAAGGTGGAAGACTACGGCATTACCTGGCCCCAATTCCATGCCCTGTACCATATTGGCGAGCAGGGGACTCCTGCCCATGAACTGGCCCGGGAGCTGCAGTGCAATGCCAGCAACATGACGGGAATTATCGACCGCATGGCCGAGAACGGCTGGGTGTACCGCGAGCATTCCCGGGAGGACCGGCGCGTGTGGCTGGTCAAGCTGACGGAAGCGGGGACGAAGTTGAAGGCGGAAATCTTCCCCCGGCACCAGCAGTTTATTGAGGCGCGCATGGGAGTTTTGAACGAGGATGAATTGCTCACCCTGAAAAATCTGTTGCAAAAACTTAAGGACGGAGTACCGGAGGAGGAAAATCGGTGAAAGAACTGAAAGCAATCTTGCCTTTTGCCAAGCCTTACAGGTGGTGGATTGTGGCCGCCACCGTCTGCATGCTGCTGGTAACGGCAGCCAACCTTACCGGGCCCTGGCTCATCCGCAGCCTGGTGGCTATGGTGGAGGACCTGGCGGCGGGAGCGGGGGCCCCCGATTACAGCTATATTACGTACCTGGCCCTTTCCATTGTGGCGGTTTATATAATCCGGGCCCTTTCCAAGTTCGGCACCGATTACATATCCCATTGCGCCGCGTGGAACATGGTGCGGGATATCCGGCACAGGATGTACGACGCGCTGCAGCGCATGTCCATGCGCTATTACAGCGACAAGCAGACGGGCGACCTGATGTCCCGCGTCATCAACGACACCCGCACCTTTGAAGTGCTGCTGGCTCACGCCATTCCCACGGTGGTGGTCAACGGCATCATGCTGGTCGGGGTGTTTGTCATCCTGTCGCGCATGAACCTTACCCTGGCCATGCTCACTTTGATCCCCGTGCCCCTGCTGGCCTGGATGGTGCTGAAATTCAGCAAAATCTCGCGGCCGCTGTTCCGCATCAACCAGGAAAAAGTGGGGGAACTCAACGCCATCCTGCAGGATAACTTCAGCGGCATCAGGGAAATTAAGGCCTTTACCCAGGAGGAATACGAATCCAGGCGCACCGGCGCCGCCCTGGCAGTGCAGACCCGGGCCATGCTGCGGGCCCTGAAGGTAACCAATGCCTTCCACCCCGGCATTGAGTTTGTGGCCAGCCTGGGTACGGTGATAGTAATCTTCTTCGGGGGCAGGCTGGCCCTGGGCAGCTACTTGCCCATGCAGGATCTGGTGGCCTTTTTGCTCTACCTGAACATCTTCTACCAGCCCATCATGGCCCTGGGCCAGATTAACGAAGGCCTGCAACAGGCCCTGGGCAGCGCCGAACGGGTGGTGGAGATCCTCCAGGCCCAACCGGAAATCAGGGAAATTCCCAACCCTGTTCATTTGCGCCGGGCCAGGGGCGAGGTGGAGTTTCGCAATGTCAGTTTCCGCTATGTCGACAGCATCCCCGTTCTCAAGAACATCTCATTTACCGTCAGGCCCGGGGAGACCCTGGCCCTGGTGGGCGCCACCGGCGTGGGCAAGACCACCATCGCCAGCCTCATCCCCCGCTTCTACGATCCCGACGAAGGAGAGATTCTAATCGACGGCATCGACATCCGCAAGCTGTCCCTCAACAGCCTGCGCCGGCAGATCAGCCTGGTTTCTCAGGACGTGTTTTTGTTCAACGGTACGGTGCGGGAAAATATCCTGTACGGTTCTCCGGGGGCCAGCCAGGCCGAAATTATCGCCGCCGCCAAGGCGGCCAACGCCCATGACTTTATCATGGGCCTGGAAAACGGTTATGACACCAAAATCGGCGAGCGGGGGGTAAAGCTGTCCGGCGGGCAAAAACAACGCATTTCCATTGCCCGGGCAATCCTCAAGGACGCGCCCATCCTCATCCTGGACGAGGCCACCTCGGCAGTGGACACTCAAACCGAACGCCTCATCCAGGAGGCCCTCAACAGGCTCAAGGAAAACAAGACAGCTATAGTCATCGCCCACCGTTTATCCACCATCCAGGACGCCGACCACATCATTGTGCTCCGGGACGGGGAAATCCTGGAACAGGGCAACCACAGGGAGCTGCTGGCCCAAAAAGGCCTGTACTACCAGCTTTGTCAGGCGCAAAGCGCCGACCGGGAACTGGCCGTCGAAGCCATCTGACCTGCAACAGATCCCCTGCACTGGGGATCTGTTTTTTTCGAAACGCCGGCTTATCGTTATCTCTTTAATGCTTTATAATAATAAGAAACTGGGATTATCAGCCAAAGAGAAAGGATGATGTCGTTTGGCAAAACTTTTTACCCCCTGCCGCCTGGGCGACGCAGAGCTGAAAAACCGGATTGTCATGTCGCCCATGTGCACCTATTCTTGTCTTGCTGAGGACGGCGTGGTGACCGACTGGCACATAATTCATTACGGGGCCAGGGCTGTGGGGCAGGCGGGCATGATCATCGTGGAAGCCACCGCCGTCGACCCCCGCGGCCGCATTTCCAAAAACGACCTGGGCTTGTGGAGCGACGGGCAGGTGGAAGGCATGGCGAAGCTGGCGGAAACCATCAAGAGCCAGGGGTGCGTGGCGGCGATCCAGCTAAATCACGCCGGGCGCAAGGCGGGGCTGGACGAGGCAGGGCTGGCGCCGTCGGCCATAGCCTTCAGCGACAAGTACCCCCTGCCCCGGGCCATGACTGAAGAAGAGATACACCAGGCCGCTGCGGCCTTTGGCGAAGCCGCCCGGCGGGCCAGAGAAGCCGGGTTCCAGGCGGTGGAAATCCACGCCGCCCACGGTTACCTTATCAATCAGTTTTTGTCGCCGTTGACCAACCGCCGGGAAGACAGTTACGGCGGCAGCCCGGAAAACCGTTACCGCTTTTTGGCCGAGGTAATCGACGCTGTTAAGGCTGTCTGGACCGGGCCCCTGATGGTGAGAATTTCTGCCGAGGAGTACCATCCCCAGGGCAATCATCCCGAAGACTACTTATATGCAGTGGAGCGCATGCGGGATCAGGGGGTCGACCTGCTGGATTGTTCCAGCGGCGCTGTCGTCCCCGTTGACATCAATCCCTTCCCGGGCTACCAGATTCCCTATGCCGAGTTTTTCCGGCATAAGACCGGAATTGCCACCGGCGCCGTGGGGCTCATCACTTCTCCGCTGCAGGCCGAAGAAATTGTGGCCAACCAGCGGGCCGACTTGGTTCTCCTGGGCCGGGAACTGCTGCGCAACCCCAACTGGCCGCTGTACGCCGCCCGGGAACTGGGCGCCGAGCTGGAAATCCCTTACCAGTACCGGCGGGCCTGGCAATAGGGGAGGTATTTTTTGCCGGGCAGAGAAGTATTATATGACGAAAATAGCATGGAGGTATGCTTATGCTAAAAAATCTCAATCCGGTGTGGGATCTGGACTCCATTTTTCCGGGAGGCAGCAGCTCGCCGCAACTGGATGCCCACCTCCGGCAGGTGGCGGCGGACATCGAAAGCTTGCAGGCGCTGATACCGGCTGGCGCCGACCGGGAGCAATGGAGGCAGTTCATCGACAAAAACCAGGATGTGGCCGCCCGGTTGCGGCAAGCCGGTGCCTTCATCGGCTGCCTCGACGCGCAAAACACCAAGGACAAAAAGGCCAAGCTGCTGGCGGGGCGGGTACGCCAGCTCTATGCCGCTTTGAGTTCGGTGCAGGCTGCCGTGGACGAGAAAATCCTGGCCATGGACGACGGGACCTGGGCGGAACTGCTGGAAACCCCCGAACTCAAGCCCATTGCCTTTAGCCTGGAGGAAATGCGGCAAAGGGCCAGGGAAAAGATGTCTGCCGATCAGGAAAGGCTGGCCAACGACCTGGCGGTGGACGGCTACCACGGCTGGTCGGAGCTGTACAATACCGTCACCGGCAGGATGGAAATTGCCTGGGAGCAGGACGGAAAGACAGAATTGTTGTCGGTAGGGCAGTTTGCCAACCTGTTTTCCCATCCCGACGCGGCTGTGCGTGCCAAGGCCGGCCGGCTGTGGGAAGAGGCCTGGGAGCAGGAGGAAGATTTGTGCGCCGGCGCCCTCAACCATTTGGCCGGCTTTAGGCTCAACCTCTACAAGCACCGGGGCTGGGATTCCTTCCTCAAAGAACCCCTGGACGTCAACCGCATGCAGGCCGAGACCCTGGATGTTATGTGGGGCGTCGTCGAGGACAACAAGGACATCTTTGTCAAATACCTGGACCGGAAGAGGCAACTGCTCAATCTGGAAAAACTGACGTGGTACGACGTTGGCGCCCCGGTGGGCAAAGTTAACAGGACTTATACTTTTGACGAGGCCGCCAATTTCGTGGTGGAGCAGTTGCGGCGGGTCAGCCCCAGGATGGCGGATTTCGTGGTTTCGGCCCTGCAAAAGCGCTGGGTGGAAGCCGAGAACCGGGGCAACAAGCGCGCCGGGGCTTTTTGCACCAGCTTCCCGGTCAGCAAGGAAACCAGGGTTTTCATGACCTTTGCCGGCACCCCCGACAACGTCTCCACTTTGGCCCACGAACTGGGGCATGCTTTCCATCAGCATGTCATGACCGATCTGCCTTTTCTGGCCCAGCGCTATGCCATGAACGTCGCTGAGACAGCCTCGACTTTCAATGAAATGGTGGTTTCCGACGCTGCGGTGCAACAGGCCGCCGACCGCGAGGAAAAACTGGCCCTTCTGGCCGGCAAAGTGGACGGCAGCATCGCCTTCTTCATGAACATCCACTGCCGCTTCTTGTTCGAGACCAGTTTTTACGAAGAACGCCGCCGGGGTCCGGTGGGGGCCGACCGCCTCAACGAGCTGATGGAAGAGGCCCAGAAAAAGGCGTACCGCAACAGCCTGGATGTCTGGCATCCCCGCTTCTGGTGCTCCAAGCTCCACTTTTACAATACCGGGGTGCCCTTCTACAACTTCCCCTACACCTTTGGTTACCTGTTCAGCGCGGGCATTTACGCCCTGTCCAGGGACGGGGGAGCGGATTTTGAACAACGGTACATCAACCTGCTCCGGGATACCGGCCGCATGCGGGTGGAGGACCTGGCCCGGCGTCACCTGGGCGTGGACCTGACCAGACCGGACTTCTGGCAGCAGGCCGTGGACATGGCAGCGGCCGATTGCAAAGAGTTCCTGCGGCTGACGGAGTAACAATACAGGCAAAGGAAAAGAGCGCATAAACTGCGCTCTTTTGGCATTAATATGGGGTACTGTTTAACTTCCTCCCAGTTGCGCTTTGACCTGCTGGATGTCCTGCGGGTCGGCTTTTTGCGCCGGCTGATAGTATCCTTTCTGGCTTGCAATTTGAAACAGCTGGTACTGGAACTTTTCGTCCTCATCCCGCATTTGTTGCAGGGTCTGGCGCAATTGCTGGTTTTCGGTTTCGGCAATGACGCTGGCATAAGTAGTCAGGCTGCTGTTGTACATCGAAAGCACGTCATTGACCATGTGTTTTTCCTGCATGGTGTCCCTCCTAGCTTAAGAATGACATCAGTTTTTGTTTGGCGCTGCGGGCCGATTGGGCAGATTGCTGGAACATCTGCCTGATTTGGGGGTCATTGACAGAGCGGGCATAAGTCTCGAGCTTCTGGGCCGCCAGTTCGTGGCAGCCGATCATGTGACGCAGGTTTTGCAACTCCATTTGGTTGAGATGCGCCATCAAATCCCTCCTTTCCTTGCCGTGCATTCCCTTGTTATTGTTGGCTTTATTGGAAAGGGGTATTCAGCAAATTTCTCAGCGCTGAGGAGGCGGATATGGGCAGAAGGACAGTGTTGGCGGCGTTGGTTTGCCTGGCTCTCATGTTGTGCGCCTGCGACAACCAGGAGATCCGGGCTCCCGACGACCTGATCACCCGCTTTGTGCACCTGTGGCAACAGGGCGACTGGGCGGCCATGTACCAGTTGCTCAGCGCCGAAGCCCGGGCCCGGTGGGATGCGGAGACTTTTTGCCGGCGCTACGAGAAGATTTCCCGGGGCATCGGGCTGCAGCAGCTGGCGGTAACCGAGCTGGAGATTGCCAAAGACACGGCCAGGTATACCCTGGAGTTTCGGACGTCGACGGCAGGAGATTTCAGCCTGGAGTACGAGGCCGGCCTGGTCAGGACCCGGGAAGGCTGGAAACTGCACTGGGATCACTGTCTCATCTTTCCCCAGCTCACGGAACACCGGGTAGTGAAGGTGACCCGGCAAATGCCCAGGCGCGGGGCCATCCTGGACTGCAACAACGTGCCGCTGGCCGCCGCCGGCCCCGTTTTCTGCGTGGGCTTGGTGCCGGGGGCCATGCAGCCGGACAGCGCGGCAAAGCTGTCCCTCCTCCTGGACGTGCCGGAAAGCGAAATCCGGCGCCTGCTGGAGCAAAGCTGGGTGCGCCCGGATACATTTGTTCCGGTGCGGACCGTGGGCGAGGCTGCCTGGCAACAACTGCGGGAAGCCCTGACGGCGGTAAAGGGCGTCAAGGTGCGGGAGCAGGAAGGCAGGGTGTACAACATTCCCGATTCACTGGCCCAGACGGTGGGGTATGTGGGCGAAATTGAGGCCGAACAGTTGCAGGAACTGGCTGACCTGGGCTTTGCCGCCGGCGACATCGTGGGCCGGGCGGGTCTGGAGCTGGTTTACGATTCGGTGCTGGCGGGCCGGCCGGGATTTACGATTTCTGTGTGGGAAGGCGACAGCGAGGTTGCCGTGGTGGCCCGGCGCGCGCCCGTCCCCGGCCGGGATGTGGTTACCACCCTGGATTTGGCCCAGTGCCGGCAGTTGGACGCCGTTCTGGGCGGAGCCAACGGCAGCATGCTGTTGCTGGAATTCGCTACCGGCGCCATCCGGGGCGTTGTTTCCAACCCCGGCTTTGACTGCAACTGGTTTGCCCTGGGGATAACTGCCGGTCAGTACCGGGAACTGGCCGACCGGGACGCCCCCTTTGTCAACCGGGCTTTCAACGGCCTGTATCCGCCCGGCTCTGTCTTTAAGCCCTTCACCGCCTTGATGGCCCTGGAGGAGGGGGTGTACGACCCGGAATACAGCTGGGACACCCCCCTCCGCTGGCAGAAGAGTCCCCAATGGGGTTCTTATCATGTGACCAGGGTGGTGCGCCCGCCCCACCCTGTCGACCTGTGGGAAGCCATGAAATGGTCCGACAACGTCTACTTTGCCGACCTGGGGCTCAAGCTGGGGTGGGAGGCGCTGGAAAGATACGGGGCCGCCCTGGGCTTTGCCCGGGACATCCCGCTTTCTCTGAATTACCAGCGGTCGCAGATTCGCAAACAGGGCGGAAGCGAAATTTTGCTTGCCGACACCAGTTACGGTCAGGGGGAGATGCTGACCACTCCTTTACATGTGGCGCTGATGTATGCGGCCATTGCCCGGCAGGACGGCAACTTGCCCCTGCCGCGCCTGACAGCAGACGATCCGGCCGGGATCTGGCTGGAAACCGGTTTCAGCGCCGAAAACCTCCAGTTGCTGGACAGCGTACTGGCCTACGCCGCTTCCGATGAGGAGGCCCGTGCCTGGGTGGGACACGGAGCCGTGCGGGGCAAGACCGGGACCTCGGAAATAAGCGCCACGCGGCAGATTGCCTGGTATGTATGCTATTTTGACCAATACGTGCTGGTCATCACCCTGGAGGGCGACCGGTCGTTGAGCAGCCTGCATGCCGCCGCCCTGGCCCGGGAATGCCTGGAGGGCATAAAGCGATAAGGAGGCTAAAAAAAGGGCCGGGTCATTGAACCCGGCCCGGCAATGCCGCGCGGAGGAAAAAGTTCCGGTTTAGTGGAATTCGATATCGATTCGCCTGGTTGCAGTTTGTTCGGCTTTGGGCATGCGCACTTCCAGCAGCCCGTTGCGGTAAGTGGCTTTGATTTCATCGCCCTTGACGGGCATCGGCAATCCGACGGAACGGGTGAAATGGCCGGCATAGCGTTCGCGCCTGTGGAAGGCGTCATCCTTGACCTCTCCCCAGCGGCGGACGCTGCCGCTGATGATGAGGACATTGTCGGAGACGTCCACATGGATGTCTTCCTTTTTTTCTATGCCGGGGATTTCACAGACTGCCACCAGCTCGGAGTCGGTCTCAAAGAGGTCGACCCGGGGAGTGTTGAAGCTCTGGAAAAGGGGCTCGACAAAACGCTCCATTTCCCGACGCCAGTTATCCAAATGTCTCCACTCGTGGGGTATCAGGCGCATACAGCTCCCTCCAAAGTTTCTTGTCAAGCATAGTGTGGCAAATAGAGAGAGCAGTTATTCAGCCCCGGGGCTTTCGCGGGCAGTCCATTTATTTTTGTCGATTTTCACAGCGCATTCCTTGCACCAGGCGCGTCCCGCCGCCGATTTGCGGATGCTGCCGTCGGCCAGGCGCGCCACGTTGTCTGCCGACAGCGGTACGCTGCACAGGGGGCAAAGGGCATTGGGAATCTTTTCATGGGTCTCCTCTGTTTCGGCTTTGTGCAGGGCTTCGATGATGGTATGGCCATTGTTCACAATCCAGGTATAGAGGTCGTCGTCGGGGCCGGCATAATGGTCGGCAAAGTTGGTGATGAACTGGGAAAAGTCGTACAGCCTTGCCCGGGTTACAGGGCAGCAGCCCGTCTCCGAGAAATAGAGGTAATCGTTGAGCAGTTTCCAGGGCAAAGGCCTTTCCCTTGCTTCCCAATTGTTTAACTGCGCCCGAGGAAAAAACCCAAGCCTTGACCAATTGAGTTTTATCCACGTGTATACCCCCTTAACCCCATATACCCATTTCTTTATTTGGACATCACCGGGCATTACTCCTGCCGGAAGAAAAAATTGAAGGATAATGCCCGGGTAATGGTGCCGGCAGCGAGGCCGGTCGTGTTTTATGGGGGGCTATGGAACATTGGGCAGGTATACCCGTCCTTTTGGCGAATATTGCTTTAAACGGACATGCCCTGGCGGCCCATGCGCGCCCGGGCATCTGGAGAGGTGTTGGCTGCCGGCGTCAGACAGGTCTCCCGTTGCAAGATGCTGGCCGGGATTGCCTCTTCCGGCCGGGAGCAGGACGGCCACTATACCCATATGGTGGAAAACAAGCCTTACTGGCTGCGCTGCGCCTGCGCAGGAAAGAATTCGGCGATTCTCTTCCGGTCCGGATTCTCGACCTGGCGTAACGGGATTGGGTCAATAATCGGCGGGAGGTGGAAAAATGAGCCTGGTGACCGGTGTACCGATTCTGCTGGGGGGCCTGCTTGTTCTCGGCCTGATCATCGGCGGGATCGTGCTCCTGTCCAGCCGTAACTGAGTGACGCAGGAGGGTTGCAAAAAAAAACCCCGGCCTACCGGAATTGCAGGTCGAGGTCCAGTTCGGAGTCTCCGTAGCTGATAAACCAGTTTTCCTGTTCTGTCAGGTGGGCGGGATTGATGTCCCGGTTGATGCGGTGGGCTATGAACATGTTGTTGGCCAGCGGAGCGGTCAGGTACTTGAACCAAAAGTGGTTGCATAAGTAATCGTCAAACCTGCTCCCCGAACTGTTGATGATGTAGCGCAGGTTATTGTCCAGGCAATATTGAACGGTTTCGTGCAGCAACGCGGGTATGGCCGGGGATTCGGGCGCGCCAATGTAATCGATGATTATGCAGGAGTTGTTGCCCAGGTGCCGGCGAAAGACCAGCATGGCTTCCGGTTGTTTCTGGGCACAGGCCACGACGAATTTATATTCCTGGTTGGGGCGCTGATTGTAGCGCCATTCAATGTATTTTTGGTCGCGCTCAATGGCAATGGCAAACCCCGCCTGCATTTTGGCCCAGAGCTTATCGCAGGTTTCCGGAGCAGAAGAGTGGATTTCGGTTTCATACTTTTTGGCCTGGGCGGCCAGGCGTGCCAGCCGGCCTTTGTCCAGCATTCTGAACAGCTTGTTGCCTACCTCTGCAAAGGGGCTCAACGGTGCTTTGCGGCGCAGGCTCTGCCGGATGTCCAGCGGGCGGATTATCGCCCTTCGTTCCCACAATACTTCCCAGCCAAACTTTTTGTAGCCCGGGAAGGAGTTGGCGTTGGCGAAGCCCAGTATGATATCGATGCCCAGTTCCCTGGCCCGGGTGATGTTGAATTCGGTCATGGCCCGAAAGATTCCCTGGCGCTGGTAATCCGGGTGCGTCATGGTTTTGATGGACCATGCAGCCAGGTACTTGTTACCCTTTATGCTCAGGGGGACAGGCATCAGGCAGTCGGAAGCCACCACCTTGTCGCCGTCTTTGGCGACGTGGAAGAGGTAGTATCCCTTCGGGTTATAGATGTTTTTTTCAAACAGCCACCGGTACAAGGCCTCATCGGCCACTGCCTTCTCGCCGTATATGGCCCGGCTGAGCTCGACAAAGCCGGCAAAGTCCCGGTCGAAATCCAGTTGGGTTATCGGGTACTTCACTGCACTCACCCCTTGCGCGTGCTACAAAAATAATATCACTGATGCAACAGCGTCTGCAACCGCCTGTTTCCAGTTCGGCGGCAAGAAAATTTTGCCTTCCAGGCAGGGATTTTGGGGGGCAATGTGGAATTACAAAAAAAACGGCAGAGGAGAGGGGTGTTGCCGATGCTTAAGACAGCTATAATAGCAGATGATGATCCCATTTCCCGGGCCCGGGTAGAGGATTGGGCAAAACAGCATAATTATAAAATCATCGCTTCTGTAAGCAACGGCGCCGAAGCAGTGGAACGCATTTTACAGCACAGGCCGGACAAAATTTTCCTGGACGTAATTATGCCCAAGCTCGACGGCCTTGGAGTCCTGGAAGAATTGGCCAACCTGGATGACTATAAACCCGACATTACCATGGTAACCTCCTATCGCCGGCGCGAGATAATAGAACACGCGCTGAAACTGGGGGCTAAGGATTACCTGATTAAAACCCCGTCCGGCCTGCAAAAGGGAGATAACTTGCTGTTCGATTAAGCAATTTGGGCACCGAGGCTCTCGGTGCCCTTTGTCTAGTGACGTACCGTCGGTCTCATGGTATCCAGCAGGCCCAGTATGATGTGGGCCAGGCCGAAACCCAGCACGCCGCTGCCCAAATTGCCGCCGATGAACCATCCAATCAAAGAGACCACGACGCCCAGACCGACAACTATCCAACTGGTGGTCATTGGCTATCCTCCTTGTACATTTGGTCTCTATTAGCATGCCCGCTTGTTTTTGCCATAATGCGCAGCCGGCCGATACCCCGCAGGCCAACCAGACCCTGGCGCGGGGGGCCTTTGCCGGCAGTAAAATGCGGTTTGGAGGGATTGGCATGAATTGGCTTCAGCTCATCGAGCGCCGTCACTCGGTGCGGCGTTATCTGCCTGACCTGGATGCGGCCACAGTGAACCAGGTCCGGTTTATTTGCCGGGAAACAGAGACGCTGAATTCTTCCTTCCTGGAGCTGCGGCTTGTGGGGGGAGAGGAGATACACCGCCATTTGGGTCTGGGGGGCATCGGCCGGGTTACGGCACCGTGGTACATTGCCGCCATTGCCAGGGATGACAGAGATTCTCTCCTCAACCTGGGGTACAGCCTGGAGCGGGTCGTCCTCAGGCTCACCGGCCTGGGACTGGGCACCTGCTGGCTGGGGGTATTTGACAAAAAGGCTGTGGATGCGCAGCTGGAATTAAAGGGGGCAGAACGGACCCGAATATTGCTGGCTGTGGGCAGGGCCGCTGCGGCCGCCACGCGCATGGGCAGGCGCATAATGCCGAAGCGCCTTGCCGTTTTTGCTCCCCACAGTCACCGGGACAGCCTGCCCTGGCTGACTGTACTGGAAGCGGTGCGCTGGGCTCCCTCCGCCATCAATCGTCAGCCCTGGCGGCTGTGGTTTACTGCCGAGGGAGTGCATTTATACAGCGTCTCCCGTCCCGTGGGCAAGGCATACACTCCCATCGAAATGGGCATCGCCCTGTGCCATGTGCAGGCGGCCTGCCAGCAGCTGAACCTGGCCGGCCAAATCAAAGAGACCCCGCATCCCAAGCGCAAGGGCTGGGAATACTGGGCTTCCTTTGTCAGAACATAAGGCAATACAGCATCAAGGCAGGTGGACGGTGTGGCAGCACAAAAAGAAGTGACAATTTACAGCGACGGGGCCTGTTCCGGCAATCCCGGCCCGGGCGGCTGGGCGGCGGTTTTGCTCTACGGCCGCCACAGGAAGGAAATCAGCGGCTTTGAGCCCGACACCACCAACAACCGTATGGAGATGACGGCGCTCATCAAGGCCTTTGAGGCTTTGCGGGAGCCCTGCCGGGTTACGGTGTACAGCGATTCGGAGATAGTGGTCAACGCTTTTAACCAGGGCTGGGTGGAAAACTGGCTGAAAACCGGTTTTAAACAAGGCAAGGTCAAAAATATCGACCTGTGGCAGCAGCTGCTCAAAGCCATTGAGCCCCATGAGGTAACATGGGTTTGGGTCAAGGGCCATGCCGATGATGAAAACAACATCCGCTGCGACGCCCTGGCCCGCCAGGCGATCAAGGATCATGTGGGATCGGGGCGGTGAAGGGCATGCTCGTTTTGGCGTTGCTCTATGCATTGTTGTTGCTCCTGGAAGGCGCCCGCTTTTGCCTCCTGGAACAGATTGCCGCTCAGGACCCGGCCAGCCGGCGCCTGCAGAGGTATGTCGCCGGGAATGTGGCCTGGCGCCGGCAACTGGCGCGGGCAGTGAAGGACTGGCTGGTTGCCGGGATAATGGGGGGCGTTGCCGTCTGGGGTCTGATGCACATCGCGCCCCGGGTTTATCCCCTGATCCTGGCCGGTTTGGCGCTGTTTGCAGCGTTGCGGACCAGTTCCCTCCTGGTTTTGCTGGCCTTTAGGGCCGGGGTCGTCGTGCCGCACCGGCTTTTGGCGATCGCGGTACAACTTGCCCTGCCCGGCCGGGACCCTTGCGGCAGGAAGCGGGTTGTGGCCTGGGGCGCGCTTTTTGCCCTCAGCGGCGGGATTGGCCTGGCAGCATGGGCCCGTGACAGCGCCCTGCTCTGGCTGTGCTGGGGGTTTGTCACCCTGACCATGGGCTTTGTCTCATTTTTCAGGGGCATAAAAGAAGGCTAAAAAAACAGCTTGCGCTGTTTTTTTTGCTCCCAATCAAACCCGTCGCCGCGTCAGGCTCCAGGCGGCGGCGAGGATGCCCAGGGCCGCCAAAATCGCCCCGGTGTGGGGGTGGATGTCAAGGGCAACGGCGACGGCGCCGGCAATGGTCAGAACAATGCCTGCAGACAAGGACCAGTGTTTCACCTGTTGGCCTCCCGGGAATACGCTGTGTATTTTGCGGAAAACTAAGCAAAAAGAGGTGGAACGCATGAGCCATGAAAAAACCAGGCAACCGGCGACAGCCTTAATCCGGCACGGAGCGTACCTGGCCGCCCTGGTGATTATTCTCTGGTTTCTGGGGCGCTATGTTTTACCTATAGTATGGGCTCTGATAGAAAGATTATAAGGGAAAGGAAAACTCCCGTTGCGCGACGGGAGTTTTGGGAATATGGGGGTTGAAAATTAAACTTGGCCCTTTGGCACTACATTATTAGTATGCGCAAACCGGAGGGAATTTTTGGGGGCCGGCAGTAAAAATTTGACATCCGGGCTCCGGACTGTTTATAATTAGCCCATATACCAGGCAATGACGAGATGAGTAGGCCGGACGGTCCGTTTGCAGAGAGCCGGAATAGGTGGGACCCGGCAACGCGACACCGGCTGAACATGGTCTCTGAGCTTTGCGGCCGAGCCCCGGCAAGGCCGTGACGGCAGCGCCCGTTATCGCGCCTGAGGAGGCCGCCTGCTGGCGGCAATGCGGGGTGGTACCGCGGGATTTTATGCCCGTCCCGGCGCTTGGCCGTGGCGGGCTTGCATTATTTTAGAGGGGTGGTTATGACAGTGAGACATGTGTTAATTTGCAGCGCCTGGCCTTATGCCAATGGTTCTCTGCATCTGGGCCATATCGCCGGCTTGCTGCCCGCCGACGTGCTCGCCCGCTATTTTCGCCTGCGCGGCGATGCGGTTCTGTTTGTTTCCGGCAGCGACTGCCACGGCACGCCCATAGCCGTGCGGGCCAGCCAGGAAGGGCGCAGCCCGCGCCAGGTGGCCGAAGAGTACCATCGGGAATTCGTAGACAGTTTTGCCAAACTTGGCTTCAGTTATGACCGCTACGCTGCCACCATGGACGAAGCGCACCAGCAGCAGGTTCAGGATATCATCCGCCGGTTGCACGCCGACGGCTGGCTCTATCCCAGGACTCAGGAGCAAATCTGGTGTGACCATTGTCAGAAGTTCCTGCCCGACAGGTATGTCGAAGGCATTTGCCCCCGCTGCGGGGCAAAGGAGGCCCGGGGGGACCAGTGTGACGCCTGCGGAAGCCTTCTGGATCCCGAAGACCTGCAGGAACGCCGGTGCAAGCTGTGCGGCGAACCTCCCACCCACCGGCAAACCCAGCACCTGTTTTTCAAACTCTCGGCTTTCCAGCAGCAAATCGAGCAACTGCTGGCGGAAAACGGGCCGATGTGGCGCCTCAACGCCCGGGAAATGACGCGCCGCTACCTGCGGGAAGGTTTGCTGGACAGGGCTATAAGCCGCGACATCGACTGGGGAGTGCCCATCCCCCTGGAGGGTTACCAGGACAAACGCGTTTACGTTTGGTTTGAGGCGGTGCTGGGCTATTTGACCACCAGCAAGCGCTGGGCTGCGGAGCAGGGAGAGCCCGAGGCGTGGCGCAGGTTTTGGAGCAAAGACGCCCTCAGCTACTATGTCCACGGCAAGGACAACATCCCCTTCCACACCGTCATTTTACCGGCGTTGCTGTTGGCCATGGGCGGCGATTACAACCTGCCCAACAGGGTAATTTCCAGCGAGTTTCTCACCATCGAAGGCAGGAAACTGTCCACAAGCAAGAACTGGGCCATCTGGATTCCCGACTTTCTCGAGAATTACCAGGCCGACAGCCTGCGTTATTTCCTCATTATTAACGGGCCGGAGGCCCGGGATGCCGACTTTTCCTGGCGGGAATTTGTCGAGCGCAACAACGGCGAGCTGGCCGGGGCGTGGGGCAATCTGGTCAACAGGACCATTGCCTTTACCGACAAGTATTTTCAGGGCCGGGTCCCTGCCGGGCAGAACGACCGGGGCCGGCAGCTTTTGGCCGACATTGAGGCAGCCTATGTCACCGTGGGCAATGCCATCGAGGAAGGGCGCTTCAAAGAAGCCCTGAAGCTGGTATTTGAGCAAATCCGGGCGTGCAACAAGTACTTCGACTCCGAAGCCCCCTGGCAGAGCATAAAGACCGACCGGGAAGCCTGCGCCGCAGCAATTGCCGCCTGCCTGCACGCCATTGCCAACCTGGCTGTACTGTCCAGTCCCTTCCTGCCCTTTGCAGCGGCCAAAGTCCTGCAGGCTCTGGGCGTGGAGGACCCGCGCTGGCAACTGTGCTCTGTCGCACCGGGAACCCCGGTGGGCAAGCCGGGAATCCTGTTCCCCCATCTCGACCGGGAGGTAATCGACCGCGAGCTGGCCAAGCTGGGCCAGTAGAGAAACGCAAAGAGGTCCCGCAGGACCTCTTTTTTATAGCAGCAAAGCGGCAAGGGCAAGCAGGGCAGCACCGGCCGCGGCGGCCAGGAGGTACTTGCTTCTTTTTTCGGCCGCCGCCAGCCGCAGTTCCAACTCCTGTCCCTGCAATTCGGCATTTTGCAGTCTCTGTGCGGTTTCCCGGCATACGGCGTCCAGCCGGGCGCTTTCCGCGCTCCACCGGCGCGCCTGCCCCTGGAGTTCTTGCACCAGGCCCAACAGTTCCTGCCGGCGGAGGCTGCAATCGGCTTTGAGGCTGCTCAAAGCGTTGCGGTACATTTGCTCCTGCTCCTCCAGCCGGGCCTGGAGCTGGGTTCGGAACCCGGCCATTTCCGCGCCGATGCTTTGCCGGCAGGCTTCCAGCAGGCTGAGCTTTTCCTCGGCCTGCTTTTTCATTTCTTCCAGGCCGGCAATTTGCCGGGCCAGGTTCTCCAGGGCATGGTTGCCCTGGGCCAACAGCGAATCGGTGCGTGCCTGCTGCTCCTTTAAGCGGGCCACGCCGGTTTGAAATTCCTTGAGCGCCGTATCAACCTGGAGATACAGGGAGACTCCTTCACTGCTGTGCATTGCCGGGCACCTCCGTATACAAGATCCGGTTAATTCGCTGCAATTGCGGAAGCAGCAGGGCCAGGTGAATGTCGGGATACTGGTCCGGCGCAGACAGGACCGCTGCCAGCTCCCGGAGGGTGTCGGTATCCAGCCGGGCAAGGAACTGGCGGGCTACAGCGTAGGCCGCGGGCGGATTTTCCCGGGCCAGTTGGGCGAACAGCGCCGGCCCCAATCCGGGCTCTTCCTCCAGGCAATATTCCGCTGCGCCCATTAAGTTGCGCATTCCGTAGGCTTCGGTATCCGGATTGGCGGCGGCGCAGATGCCGGCCAGGTAGAGGGCGGCAGGGTTATGGGGCCTGTCTTCCAGTTCACGCATGGCCCGGACGGCGATATCATCCCGGGCGTCCAGGTGTTCCGCCTGGCGGATTACTTCCATGGCCAGGAGCAGGCTGTGCTCTGTCAGGGCGTCCTGCAGCAGGACCAAAATTTCCTGCGCCGCCGGGACACCGGCCGGAGCCGCCCGGGCAGAAATGCCGTCGACGTCGCAAAAATCGCAGCGGTCATAGGCCACGGGGTCGCCAAAATACTGCATGAGGAACCTGCGCCGGCAGGTTTTTGCCTTTATATACAATTGTACGGTGTTGAGCATGTTGAGCTTCTGCGCCTTGTACATCTCAATCCTTTCCACCACCTGATTGGCCAGCCAGTACTTGTTGTCCAGGCTGTCGGGTCCTGCCAGTTCCACCTGCACCAGGAGGTCGAAACTGTTTTCCCCCACCCGCCGGTATTCCAGCACGGTAAATTCCTGCACCGCTCCCAGGACCTGCAGGTAGTAAAGGTACTTTTGATGCCGCGCCGAATCCCGGGCGGGGCAGATATAGCGGAAGACTTCTCTGCCCCCGGCGTGGCTTTCCAGCTGGGCCAGGAACCGGGTGAAGCGCCGGGCTGTTTCCTGCTCGGTGGGGTATTCCACAGCCAGCAGGCCTGCCTGGATGCCGTAATCGCATTTTGCGCCTCCGGTATAAAGGCACATCCAGCCCTGATGACAGGAAGGCAGCCCCGGTTCGGCCTCGACGCATTTATCCAGGCGCGGGCGGGCGAGAATGAGGGAATGGGCGTGCTGGCCGTCCCGTCCCGCCCGCCCGGCTTCCTGATAATAGGCCTCCAGGGAAGCCGGGGCGCAGGCGTGGATGATATAGTCTATGTTTTCCTTGTCTATTCCCATGCCATACCCCTTGGTGGCCACCAGCAACGGAAAGGCGTTGTCCTTGAACAGGTCCTGGACAGCAATTCTTTCGGCGTCGGGCATTTGGGCGTGGTAGTACCTGCAGTCCAGGCCCTGGCGGCGCAGCATTTCCTGCACCGCCTCAGCGCCCCAGGGCCGGGTATGCCGGCCCCGGGGGGCAGCGTAGGGAGTAAAGATTATCCCCGCGCCCCGGCGATGGATGGCCTCCAGGGGGTGTCCCAGGGCGGCGGGAATTTCCCTGTTCAGCGCCTCACTGATGGCTTGGTGACAGTCGTCTTCCCGGTCCAGCACCTTAACCTGCAGGCTGAGTTCCCTCCTGTCCATGGTGACAGGGGTAACTAGCTCTTGCTCATTAAGGCCCAGCAGGTTGAGGATGTCCTGGCGAACATACCGGGAAGCGGTGGCGGTGAGGGCGCAGACGGGAGGCTGATCCAGCCGGGTGATGAAATGGCGGAGGCGCAGATAAGAAGGGCGGAAATCGTGGCCCCATTCCGAAATGCAATGGGCCTCGTCGACGACGAAGAGGCTGACGGGGCAGGCGGCCATGGCTTCGGCCAGTTCCTGCTGAAAGGCCTGGATTTGCAGGCGTTCTGGGGAGATATACAGCAACTTCAGCCCGCCGCTGCGCAGTTTTGCCAGCACCTCGTTTTTCTCCGCCGCCGACTTGGAGCTGTCCAGGAACTCCACCCCGCGAACGCCCGCCTTGCGCAGGTTGACGTACTGGTCGCGCATCAGGGACTTGAGGGGGCTGACCACCAGGGTTATACCCGGCAGGAGGAGGGCGGGGACCTGGAAGCACAGGGATTTGCCCGCTCCGGTGGGCAGGATCGCCAGGGTGTTTCGTCCCTCAGCCAGCCTGGACATGATTTCAAACTGTCCTTCCCTGAGCCGGGGAAAGTTCCACAGGCGCCGCACCAGCCAGGCCGTCAGGGGGCGGGTGAGGTAGTATTGCCTTTGCCGCCAGGTGCACGCCATTCCCGGCGGCAGCCCGGGCAGGAAAGCAGCCAGGCTGCCGTCGGCGTTGACAGCGATGGCTTGCCCGTCCTCGCCGCCGCCCGCAACTTCCAGCCAGGGTACCCCCGCTGGCGGCAGAGTAGTCCCGCTGAGATGCAGCCGGGTTTTTTCGCCGGTGTAAAAGAAGCGTACGGCGGCGTAGAGCCGGAAAAGGTCGACCAGGGCCGAAGCCAAACCGACGGCCGGGGGCAGGGTAAAGCTCCAGCTTGGCGGGGGGCTGGCGGCCAGGCGCGCCAAATCAGCAGCCAGCCTCTGTCGCCTGCCGGCAGGCAGGCGGTTTTGGGTGCGAAAGCTGAGCAAATTGCGGAAGATTAGGGCAATGGCGGTGTGCATACCAATTCCTCCGGCACACTTTTTAAACTATTTCCACAAGGTGAACTGTTTTTCCTGCCTAAACAAGGGAATTAATGCCGGGGATGAGCAGGGAACCCGGGACAGGAAAGAGAATGTTATAGAGCGGAGGGATGACCATGTTGCACAGACCTGACAATTGGAAGCGCTTTTGTTTTGCCTTGGCGGTTTTCTGGGTGTTATTGTGTTTGGCCGACCTCATCCTCGGCGACATAGCCGTTTTTAATACCCGCCTCACCGACGTTGCCGTGGGCCGGGGATACATAGCGGCGGTGCGGGGCTTGCTCCTGTTGCTGGTGCTGGCGGTTACCGCAACCATGACGGCGCTGCTGCGCCGAGGACTGATCATCGCCCCGCTGCTTTGGACTGCCCAGCTGGTCCGGCTCGCCCTGTTGCCCCAGGGCAAGGAGATGGTGAGGAATCTGGTCTTTGTCGCTCCTGGCCTCAACTGGGCCGTGCTGATCCTCATTCCCGTTGCCCTTTCGCTGCTCCTGTGGCAGAGCCTGGCCGCCCTGGATGCCCGGGGCAAAATGTTGCCTTTGGTTTACCCCGGCTTGTGGGTGCTTCTCACCGGCCTGGCAGTGGCCGGCAACCTGTTCCTTTGGCACTGGTCCATGCACTTCGCCCTGACTTTGTGGCCTGCCGGCTATTCCATCGGGCTTTATGTCGCGGGCGCGCTGCTTCTGGCCCTGGGCGCCGAGGAGCGGCCGGTGACCAGCCTGGCCCTGTTCTTTGCGGGGCTTTTCCTTCCCGTCGCTGCCTGCGTCGCCCTGTGGGGGGTTTACGACGGGTTGCACCTGGCAATTCTGGCGCTGTTGCCGTGGGGAAACGGGGGCGTGTGGCTGGTCTGGCTGGAACTCATGGCCATTACCGCCCTGCCCGGCCTGCTGGTGTTGGCAATCCACCAGTTCGGGGCATGGCGGCGGGGGCGAAAACTAATGGAAATACTCTGATTTCTCGTTCCAGGCAGGAGTTTTTTGGAAGGCCATTGAAATATATTTGTAACATTTCCAGGGTGGTGAGACCATGGCTGAGGTCATCAGCTATCAAAAGGAGTTTTTGCCCCATATAATCCGGCTCTTTGCCCCGGGGTCCCCCAGGGTCGACGCCCACCTCGGTTTCTTTCAGCAGCTTTTTGCCCTGTATCAGCCGGCGCCTGAGCAGTCTTGCCTGCTGCTGAAAGGCGCCGACCGGCTGTTGGCCTGTGCCTACCTGGTTAGCCTGTCGCCGGCGCAACCCAACCTGATTTACGTCATTCTCGCCGTAGATGCCGAGCTGCCGCAACAAGACTGGGAGGGCTTTTGGCAGGAATGCTGGCGGGTAGCCGAATCCCTGGCGCCGGGACCGCCCATACTGCAAACTGCCGTAGGCGGAGCAATTCCCGGCTGCATGCGGGCCACGGGATTCCAGGTGGTGCGCCGGCAGGTGGAATTGCACGCGTCCCTGGGCCAACTGACCCCCGTGCCGGCAGAAGAGCAGGGGCTAAACATAATTTCCCTGGCCCGGGAACCGGCCCGCGAAGGGCAATGGCTGGAAGTATTTAATCATGGTCTCACGGTTTTTTGGGATATGCCTCAACTGGACAGCGCTGCCATGCAACGGCTGCGGACGGCGCCGGGTTTTGACGGCGAAGCCTTTCGCCTGGGTCTCGACGGAGAAGAGCCGGTGTCGGCGTTGTTCTATACCGTGCTGGACACCGACCGGGGCGTGGTGCGCATCAATGCCGCAGCCACACCCTTTACCAAGCGCAGCAAAGGTTTTGGCCGCAAAATGCTGAGGGACACCCTCGGCCACCTGGAAAGCATTGGCTTGCGCGAGGCGGTCATCTTTGCCGATGCGGCCAACCAGGCCACCAACTTGTTGTTTAAGATGCTGGGTTTTGCCCCTGCCGGCATTGTCCGGATTCTGGAGCAGCGGCAGGCCGGTTCCGGCGGTGAAAGCCCTGCTTCCGAAGACGACCCCGCCGCTGACACCTTTGCTCCCGGCTTTATCTCAGCGGCACGCAACGAATAGAAAATACCGGCTCCCCCAGGGGGAGCTTTTTGGTTTTGGGCGCAAAAAAGCTCCCCGGAAGTATCCGGGGAGCTTTTGCATCGGCTTGGTCAGGATTTAGCGCCGGGCAAAGCAGTCGCTGCAATAAACTGGTCTGCCTTCTGTAGGCCTGAAGGGGACCTGGGTTTCGGCGCCGCACTGGGCACAGACAGCGGCATGCATTTCCCGATTGGTCCGTTCACGCCGCCTGCGGGCACGGCACTCGGGGCAACGGCCCGGCTCGTTGGCGAACCCCTTTTCGGCATAGAATTCTTGTTCCCCTGCCGTGAAGACGAACTCTGCTCCGCAATCGCGGCAGCTCAGGGTTTTGTCGGCAAAAATCATCAATAAACCTCCTTTGTTATCCCCGTTGGTCTGGCATCAGGGATCCAATCTAACAAAGGAGTAGATTTGCCCGGGTCCAGCCAACAAGAACAGGACTTATTTAATTATACTCCGTCTTCCCCTCCGATGCAATAAAAATTTTAAACAGGATAATTATTAAAGAATAGTACAAGCAGCAGAAATATAGGAATCAAATTAGAAGGACTTAAGTGGCTTACGGCGAATATGGTAGTATCTCGTCTGTTGGAGGTGTTTGCTTGAAAAAAGTAATCAACTTTCGACAAGCCGCAGAAATGATTGAACCGGGAAGCAGGGTCATGATCGGCGGCTTCTTGGCTGTCGGCAGTCCCCATGGAATCATAGATCAATTGGTTAAAGCGGGCACGTCGGGGCTGACTGTCATCGCCAACGACACCGGTTTTCCCGACAGGGGTATCGGCAAATTGGTTGTCAACGGCCAGGTGGCAAAGGTCATTGCATCCCACATCGGCACCAACCCGGCCACCGGTCAGCAAATGAACGCCGGCACGCTGGAAGTGGAGCTGATTCCCCAGGGCACACTGGCGGAACAGATTCGGGCGGCGGGAGCCGGCCTGGGCGGCGTACTGACCCCCACAGGCATTGGCACCGTTGCCCAGGAGGGCCGGGAAGTCATTTCCGTCGACGGCAGAGATTACATCCTGGCCAGGCCGCTTTTTGCCGACGTGGCTCTAATCAAGGCCCACAAGGCCGACCGCAACGGCAACCTGGTCTATCGCCGCACCGCCCGCAATTTTAACCCCCTCATGGCCATGGCGGCCAGGCTGGTGCTGGCGGAGGTGGAGGAAATCGTGGAGACGGGCCAACTTGACCCCGACCACGTCGTCACTCCCGGCATTTTTGTGGATTACCTGGTCAAGGAGGGGCAATAATGGACGCCAAGATGGCAAAACGGATAATGATCGCCCGGCGCATCGCCCGGGAATTCCGGGACGGCGACGTCGTCAACCTGGGCATAGGCCTGCCCACCCTGGTGGCCAATTACATTCCCGAGGGGGTAAACGTCATTTTCCAGTCGGAAAACGGGTGCCTGGGCATCGGCCCGGCGCCGGCTCCCGGGGAGGCCGACCCCGACATCTGCAATGCCGGGGGGCAGCCGGTGACAATCCTGCCCGGCGGGTGTTGCTTTGACAGCGCCATGTCCTTTGCCATCATCCGGGGCGGGCACGTGGATTTTACCGTGCTGGGCGCTTTGGAAGTGGATGCCCAGGGCAACCTGGCCAACTGGATGATACCGGGTAAAATGGTGCCCGGCATGGGCGGGGCCATGGACCTGGTGGTGGGGGCCCAAAAGGTCATCGTGGCCACAGAGCACGTGGCCAAGGACGGTTCGCCCAAAATTGTGGAACGGTGCAGACTGCCCCTGACGGCCAGAGGCGAGGTCGACCTCATCGTCACCGACATGGCCGTTATCGAGGTGACACCCCGGGGGCTGGTGCTCAAGGAACTGGCGCCGGGAGTCAGCGCCGATGATGTGGTGGCAAACACAGGTGCAGAGCTGATTGTATCCGGGCCTATTGGCCGGATGGAATAAAACAGGGAGGTGTATTTGGTGGAAAAAGTTGTCATCGCGTCCGCTGTCAGAACGCCCATAGGCAACTATGGCGGAGCCCTTAAAGATTTCAGCGCCGTCGACCTGGCTGCCCTGGTGTTTAAAGAGGCCATTAAAAGGGCAGGCATCGACGCCGGTCAGGTGCAGGAAGTCATTTTGGGCAATATTCTCCAGGCCGGGCAGGGCATGAACCCCGCTCGCCAGGCGGCCCTCAAGGCCGGCATTCCCGTGGATGCCACCGCCATGACCGTCAACATGGTCTGCGGTTCGGGGCTTAAAGCGGTGGCCCTGGGCGCCCAGTCCATCGCCACGGGAGAGGCTGAAATCGTGCTGGCGGGAGGCGCCGAGAGCATGAGCCAGGCCCCGTACTATGTCAGCAAGGCCCGGTGGGGCCACCGGATGGGGCACGGCGAAATTGAGGACGGCATGATTAAGGACGGGCTGTGGTGCGCCGTCGAGGACGTGCACATGGGCATCACCGCCGAAAACCTGGCCGAGCAGTACAACATCAGCCGCCGGGAGCAGGACGAGTACGCGGCGGAAAGCCAGCGCCGGGCCCAGGAGGCCATTGCCCAAAAGCGCTTCGCCGAGGAAATTGTGCCGGTGGAAATTCCCCAGCGCAAGGGCGACCCTGTTATTTTCGATACCGATGAATTCCCCCGGGCCGGTGTCACCGTGGAATCCCTTAGCAAGCTGCGGCCGGCTTTCAAGAAGGACGGCACTGTTACCGCCGGCAATGCTTCGGGCATCAACGACGGCGCCGCTGCCCTGGTGCTGATGACCGAGGACAAGGCCAGGGAACTGGGCATCGAGCCCCTGGCGACCCTGGTGGCCACCGCCTGCGCCGGCGTCGAGCCCAGGGTAATGGGCATAGGCCCCGTCAACGCAGTGCGCAAGCTCCTTACCAAAACCGGCCTGACCATTGCCGACCTGGATCTGGTGGAAGCCAACGAGGCCTTTGCCGTCCAGTCCCTGGCCGTGACCAGGGAGCTGGGCTGGGATCCGAACATCGTCAATGTCAACGGCGGCGCCATTGCTCTGGGACACCCCATTGGCGCCAGCGGCGCCAGGATTTTGGTTACCCTCATCTACGAAATGAAGCGCCGCAATGCCAGGACCGGCCTGGCCACGTTGTGCATCGGCGGCGGCCAGGGCATCGCCGCCCTGGTGCAGAGGTAAAAAAGGGGCCTGCAGGCCCCTTTTTTTTGCTATAATCAGGCTGTAATAATACCGGTTTGTGGAGGGTTTGCTCATGCCAAGGACCAAAATAGTACGTTCCGCCAGCTATGACCCCTGGTACAACCTGGCCCTGGAGGAACACCTGCTGAGAACGCTGAGAGAGGACGAGGTCATCCTCTACCTCTGGCAAAACCAGGGCACTGTGGTCATCGGCCGCAATCAGAATGCCTGGAAGCAATGCCGGTGCAAGGAACTGGAGGACGACGGCAAAAAGCTGGCCCGGCGCTTGTCGGGCGGCGGCGCCGTTTTCCACGACCTGGGCAATCTCAACTTTACTTTTATAGTGCCCCGCGCCTGCTACAACCTGGAGCGACAACTGCAGGTAATTCTGCAGGCGGTGCGCAGGCTGGGGATTGATGCTGAATTCAGCGGCCGCAACGATCTGACGGTTGCCGGCAGGAAATTTTCCGGCAACGCCTTCTACTTTGAGGAAAAAAGTGCTTACCACCACGGCACCATCCTGGTCGACGTGGATTTCGAAGCCATGACCCGTTACCTCCAGGTATCCCAGGCCAAAATGCGTTCCAAAGGCATTGACTCAGTCCAGTCCCGGGTGGTGAATTTGCGCAGTCTCAACCCTGCCATTACCGTCGAGAGCGTTGCCGACAGCATTGCCGCTGCTTTCGTGGAAATATACGGGGGTGAAAAAAAGGTGGAAGTTCTTGAACCCGAGAAGCTGGGTTTGGACGCACTGTACCGGCGCTACTCTTCCTGGGAATGGCGCTACGGCGAAACGCCCCGGTTTGACGTGGAATTCGAAACCCGCTTTGCGTGGGGTGAAATCCAGCTGGGACTCAGCCTGCGCAAAGCAGTCATTACAGAGGCCAGGATTTTTTCCGACGCCATGGACATCCGGTTCATCGATGCACTGGCCGCCGCTCTCCGGGGGGCGCCGTTGCAGCCCGAGGCCATTGCCCGGCGCCTGGCTCCCGACTGCTTTGAGGCTGGTCCGGCCCAAAGCCAGGTCATGGAATTCCGGGATTGGTTGCTGGAACAAATTGCCCGGCTGTAGCCGGGCAGTTACATTTGACGCGGAGCGGTAACGCCGATGAGGTTCAGGGCGTTGCCGATGGTAATTTGCACAGCTTTCATCAGAGCCAGGCGTGCCTGGCTTTTTTCTGTATCCTCGGGGTCGATGACCCGCTGGGCGTTGTAGTAACTGTGGAGCAGGGCGGCCAGTTCAAAGACGTAGTTGGCGACCCGGTGGGGCGCCAGCCTCTCCGCCGCTTCGGCGACAACGGCGGGGAATTCCCCCAGCAGCTTGAGCAGGTCCAGCTCTTTGTCCAGGGTGAGGGAGGAGAAATCCGCCTCTGCGCTGGCCGTCAGCCCGGCACTGCGCGCCTTTTCTTCCAGACTGCACAGACGCGCGTGGGCATACTGCACGTAGAACACCGGGTTGTCGTTGGACCGGGAAACGGCCAGGTCGAGGTCGAAATCCAGTTGGGAATCGGCGCTGAGCATGGTCAGGAAGTACCTGGCGGCGTCGGCGCCCACTTCTTCTATGAGCTCCCGCAGGGTGACGGCCTTGCCTGTGCGCTTGCTCATCTTCACCTTTTCACCGCGCTGGTAGAGGCTGACCAACTGCATGATGAGGATTTGCAGCTGCTGGGGATCGTAGCCCATGGCGGCCAGGGCGGCCCGCAGGCGCGCCACATAGCCGTGGTGGTCGGCGCCCCATACATTGATCAGGGTGTCAAAGCCCCGCTCCAGCTTATCCCGGTGGTAGGCGATGTCGGGCATCAGGTAGGTGCAGGAACCGTCTTGCTTGATGAGGACGCGGTCCTTGTCGTCACCGTAGGCGCTGGACTTAAACCATACCGCCCCGTCCTTTTCATAGGTGGCGCCCTTATCCTTCAACAAGGCCAGGGTTGCTTCCAGTTTGCCCGATTCGTACAGCGAAGTTTCCGAAAACCAGGTATCGAATTCAACCCGGAAATCGCTGAGGTCTTGTTTAAGCTTGCGCAACTCCTGTTCCAGGGCGTATTGGCGCATAATCCGGAGGCGTTCGTCCCGGGGCAGGTCGGCGTATGCGCGCCCGTGTTCGGCAGCCAGCTTGCTGCCCATTGCGGCGATGTCGGAGCCGTGGTACCCGTCTTCGGGCAGGGGGCATTGCTGGCCCAGGGCTTGCAGGTACCGGGCCTCCAGGGACAAGGCCAGGTTGTGGATTTGGTTGCCGGCGTCGTTGATATAGTATTCCCGGTGCACGTCGTATCCCGCCGCGGCCATTATGCGGCTCAGGCTGTCGCCCACTGCGGCGTTGCGGGCATGTCCGATGTGCAGGTCTCCGGTGGGGTTGGCCGATACAAACTCAATGTTGACCCGCCGGCCCCGGCCGTACTCCGAGCGGCCGTACTCGCTCCCTGCCCGCAGCACTTCGGCGATGACGGGGTAAAGACAGCTCCTGTCCAGGCGGAAATTAATAAAACCAGGTCCGGCAACTTCCACCGCGCTGACCTGGGCTTTGGCCGTGTCCAGATTGGCGGCTATTGCCTCGGCAATTTGCCGGGGAGGCTTGCGGGCAGGTTTGGCCAGCTGCATGGCGATGTTGGTGGCAAAATCCCCGTGTTCCTTGTGGCGGGGGGTTTCCAGTTCCACAGCCGGCATCAGCTCCGGCTCGATTAAACCGGCCCTGATTGCGGCGGCGTATATTTCCTGTTTCAGGGTTTCCTTTATTTTGTCCAGCGTGTGCATAAGGACCTCCCTCACAGAGCAAAGTTCTTTGTAATAGTGTATATGCTCCCGGTTCATTGTGCAAGTTCTCGGGGCAAAGTCCGGCTTGGGCAGGACGCCGGTTGGTAATTTATGTTTGGGTATGGTAAAATCATCGGGGTAAAAATGTAACCAGAGGTGATGGGTATGGCAAAATTACCCGGATATGTTGGCCCCGCGGCTTTTGGACTCAAGATGGGCGTAGTCGTTCCCGGCTCGGACCTGCTGGGGATGATTATTGAGGTGGTGGAAAAATGCCACCGCGACCAGCTGCTGGATGACGGCGATGTGTTGTGCGTTACCGAGTCTGTACTGGCCAGGGCGCAAAACAACTATGTCACTGTGGAAGAAATCGCCGCCGAAATCCGCCGGCACTGGCAAATCGGGCCCGAGGCGAGGATAGGCGTCCTCTTTCCCATTGCCAGCCGCAACCGCTTTGCAGTGATTTTGGAGGCCATCGCTGCCGCTGTGCCCCGCGGCGAGGTAGTGGTACAATTCTCCTGGCCCCGGGACGAGGTCGGCAACCAGATCATTTCCGAAACCTTCGCCAGCAGGTTGGGCAAGGTGTATACCGACCCCATAACCCCCGCGGAACTGGAGGGTTACAGTTTCAGACATCCCATCACCGATGTGGACTACATCCAGTTTTACCGGGAAATCATTGAAAACCAGGGCGCCAAAGCCGCCATTCACCTGAGCAACGACCCCCTGTACATCCTCAGCCTGAATCCCCAGGGGGTAATTGTCGCGGACATACACGCCCGGGAAAAGACCAAAAGCGCCCTGACCGGCAAGGTGCCGCTGCTCACCCTTTCCCAGCTCTGTTCGTCGCCGCACCGGCAGGCCTGGTCGGAATGGGGGCTGCTGGGCAGCAACATGTCTGCGGGCGGGCGCCTCAAGCTGCCGCCCCGGAACGCCGCCGCCTTTGCCCGGGATGTCCAGCGGGAAGTGGCGGCGCGCACCGGCAAAAAGGTGGAGGTCATAGTTTACGGCGACGGGGCGTACAAAGACCCGTCCACGCAAATTTACGAGCTGGCCGATCCCCAGCCCGTCTTCGGCGCCACCCAGGGCTTTGCCAATGCCATGCGGGTGGGCGTCAAGTACAAATATCTGGCCGATCTATACCACCAGGAGGGCCGGAGCCCGGCCGAGATTGAACAGCTGCTGCAACAGAAAGTAACTGTCTCCAGCCCAAGCCAGGTCGAGGCCGAGGGCACTACGCCCCGGCGCCTGGCAGACGTCATCGCCAGCCTGGCCGACCTGGTCAGCGGTTCAGCCGATGCCGGCACCCCTCTAATCCTGGTCAAAGGTTTTTTTGCATAATAAAATGGGCCAACCGCTGTGGTTGGCCCTTGTCGAACCGGGTTCCGGGCGGCCTGGAGACAGGCCTGATGCCAGCGGGGAAACCGGCGCTGGATGGCCACCGGCCCAAAAGTCTCTTTCTTCACCCGAATGCATACCATTCCTCCCGTTGCTTAAGCCCGTTTTAGCCCACTGCAACGGGGATTTTACAGCCAGGCCCGGTTTTAATATAATAAATAGATAAAGACGCGAAGGGGAGATCGACATGTCGGCAACCATGGCGGAAAAGAGCAATTTTATCCTGGCCATAATCAATAGAGACCTGCAGGAAGGCACAGTGGACACCGTCCACACCCGTTTCCCGCCGGAGCCCAACGGCTACCTGCACATAGGGCATGCCAAGGCGATTTGGCTAAACTATTCCATCGCCCGGGATTACGGGGGCAAATTCAACGTGCGCTTTGACGATACCAACCCGGCCAAAGAAGAGCAGGAGTTTGTCGATTCCATTCTCGAGGACCTTCGCTGGCTGGGCGTGGATTGGGAAGACCGCCTCTTTTTCAGTTCCGATTATTTCGAGCTCAAGTACGAGTTTGCCCGCCGCCTCATCAAAGCCGGGAGGGCTTACGTCTGCGATCTCAGCCCCGATGAAATCCGCGAATACCGGGGCACCCTGACCGAACCCGGCCGGGAAAGCCCTTACCGCAACCGCTCCGTCGAGGAGAACCTCGACTTGTTTGAGCGCATGCGCAAAGGAGAATTCCCCGAGGGATCCCGGGTGCTGCGGGCCAAAATCGACATGGCGTCGGGCAATTTGAATATGCGGGACCCCGTCCTGTACCGCATCTTGCATGTCAGCCATCACCGCACCGGGGACAAGTGGTGCATTTATCCCATGTACGACTTCGACCATCCTTTTTCCGATGCCATAGAGGGCATTACCCATTCCCTGTGTTCTATTGAATATGCCGACCACCGCCCCCTGTACGACTGGGTGGTGGAAAACGCCCTGGAACTGATGCCGGAAGCCGTCAAAGCCCGGTCCCGGCAATATGAGTTTGCCCGCCTGAACCTCACCTACACCGTGATGAGCAAGCGCAAGCTGCGCCAGCTGGTGGAGGAGGGCTATGTCCAGGGCTGGGACGACCCGCGCCTGCCCACCATTGCCGCCCTCCGGCGCCGGGGTGTCACCCCCGCCGCCATCCGGGATTTCTGCCAGCGCATCGGCGTAGCCCGTTCTGACAGCGTTGTAGATCTGGCCCTGCTGGAACACTGTATCCGGGAGGACCTGAACAAAACGGCCCGGCGGGTTATGGCTGTTTTGGAGCCCCTCAAGGTGGTCATCACCAATTGGCCGGAGGACAAGGTGGAGTGGCTGCCGCTGGAAAACTTGCCCGGCGATGAAGCGGCCGGCAGCCGCGAAGTGCCCTTTACCCGGGAAATATACATTGAACAGGAAGACTTCATGGAGAACCCGCCCAAGGGATATCACCGCCTGGCTCCCGGCCGGGAGGTCCGCCTCAAGGGCGCCTATATAATTCAGTGCCAGCAAGTAATCAAGGATGCTTCCGGCAAGGCGGTGGAACTGCGCTGCACCTACGATCCCCTCAGCAGGAGCGGCCAGGACACCAGCGGCAAAAAGGTGAGAGGAGTAATCCACTGGGTATCGGCCCGGTACGGCGTGCCGGCCACCGTCCGCCTGTATGAAAACCTCTTTCTCAAGGAGAACCCCGAGGAAGTGGAGGAGGGCCAGGACTTTACCGCCAATATTAATCCCCATTCTCTCACCGTCCTCACCGGTTGCATCGTCGAACCGGAGCTGGCCGGGGCGGAGCCGGGCAGTCGCTACCAGTTCCTGCGCAAGGGCTACTTCTGTCTCGATCAGGATTCCGGCAAGGACAACCTGATCTTCAACAGGATAGTGGGCCTGCGGGATACCTGGGCCAAACAAAACCTGTAAAACCATTGCCAAAATATACTCCCCCGGACGCCGGTGGGCACCGGGGGAGTTTCTGTTTTCAGTTCCGGGTCAGTAGGCCCTGGCGAAGACGGCAACCTCTGCAGCCGGCTTGCCGCAATGCACGCATTTGGCTGCGGCGGGGGCCTTTTGCCTGGCTGCCTGTTGGTCCAGGGGGATGTTGCGGATGGTGGCGCTCATGCGCTCCTTGACTTCCAGTTCGCAGGCCTCGTCGCCGCACCACCAGGCGTAGACAAAACCCCGCTTTTCGGTGATGATTTTTTCCATCTCGGCCATGTCGGCGGCGGGGCGGCTGTTTTCGTCCAGGAACTTTCTGGCCGCCGCCAGCATGTCGCGCTGAATGGCGTCCAGCACCCCGGGCAATGCCTCCTCAAGGCCGTCGATGCCCGCAAAGAGCTTTTCTCCGTTGTCCCGCCTGACCAGCACCACCTGGTTGTTTTCGATGTCCCGGGGCCCGATTTCCAGGCGCAGGGGGACGCCCCGCAGCTCCCAGTGGTTGTACTTGTAGCCGGGGGAATATTCTTCCCGGTCATCCAGGTGCACCCTGAATCCGGCGTTCCTGAGCCTGGCTTCGAGCTCAGAGGCTTTGGCCAGCACAGTTTCCCTGGCTTTCTTGGGCGCAATGGGAACGATGACAACCTGGATGGGGGCAATCCTGGGCGGCAGCTTGAGGCCGCGGTCGTCGCCGTGGACCAAAATCAGCGCTCCCACCAGCCTGGTGGTCACCCCCCAGGAGGTCTGGTACACGTATTTCAGCTGTCCGTCTTCGTCCAGGAAAGTAATGTCGAACACCCGGGCGAAGTGCTGGGCCAGGTTGTGGGAGGTGCCGGCCTGCAGGGCCTTGCCATCCTGCATCAGGGCTTCGATGCTGTAAGTGGCATGGGCGCCGGCGAATTTTTCCCGCTCGGTCTTGCGGCCGGGGACGACGGGGATGGCCATGTCGTTTTCGACAAAATCCCTGTACACCTCCAGCATGCGCATCACTTCTTCCTGGGCTTCTTCACTGGTGCGGTGGGCGGTGTGCCCCTCCTGCCAGAGGAATTCGGTGGTACGCAAAAAGGGGCGGGTTACCTTTTCCCAGCGCACCACGTTGGCCCACTGGTTGATGAGCACCGGCAGGTCCCGGTACGACTGAATCCATTTGGCATACATGGCGCAGATGATGGCCTCGGAGGTGGGCCGCACCACCAGGCGTTCTGTCAGCTCTTCATTTCCGCCATGGGTGACCCAGGCCACCTCGGGGGCAAAGCCCTCCACGTGGTCGGCTTCTTTTTGCAGCAGGCTCTCGGGTATGAAGACGGGGAAGTAGGCGTTTTGGTGTCCCGTCTCCTTAATGCGCCGGTCGAGGCCGGCCTGCATCAGCTCCCAAATAGCGTAGCCGTAAGGGCGGATGGCCATGCAGCCCCGCACAGGGGTGTAGTCGGCCAGCTCGGCCTTGCGGATGACGTCGACATACCATTGGGACGGGTCCTCATCCCTTCTGGCAATCTCTTTGACGAATTCCTTGTCGACACTGCTCATCTCAAAACCCTCCTTCAAAATGGATAACAATGTAAAAAGCAGCCCTCACATAAGGACGAAGGGCTGCTTCGTGGTACCACCTTACTTCGCCTCCGCTGCCGGAGACCTCGTTTCCGCTGTAACGGGCTGGTCCGGCCGGCTCCTCGCCGGCAGTTCGGGGGTGGGTGGTCAAGGGGAGCGGGAAAGCTCGCACCGGCCGCTTTCTCTCTGAGCCGTCCGCCATAACCGTGGCCCCGTCATCACCGTGTTTGCCAGTAGATTACCATGACAGGCGGGATTGTGTCAAGGCGGGACAGCCACCGGCTGCCTAACAGGACCCGCCTCAGGTAAACTGGGCCGGCGGGTTGGACCGGCTTAGGCTTGCCGAACCGTACCCGCTGAAATCTTCCTTCAGGTCTTTGGACTGGCAGCGGGGACAGGCGGCATTGCTTTTTTGAGAAATGCTGAGGAGCAGGGTAAATTTTTCCCCGCATTTCTTGCACTGAAAGCCGTAAATGGGCATGGCGCACACCTCCGTCTATACCCCCTGTAGGTATATATATTGTGCCAGATTGCGCTGCATTTTTCAAGCCCGCTAAGGGGCTTTTAATTCTCTTCAGGATGCCGGGGTGTTGCGCGCAGGTTGACATAGAGCACAATACGAGCGACGGTAAAGAAGGACAGGAAAACCAGCCCGATGAGGTCGACGACCAGCATGAGGGCCGGGGTCGGGTGCAGGGCCGAAAAGAGGAAAGCCGCCGCGACGATGAGGCCCGCCGAAACCACAAAGGCAAAGGCTGTGAAGGAGAATACCCGCCACCAGCGGCCCCTTATAAGCCGTTTGCTGGGATTGGAGGCGGGATCGCCTCCTTTTTGTTTGGTGGTTGGGACCTTTCTCTTACGGCCTTGGCCTTGATGATGGCCTTTGACTATGTGACGGGGTTCCTTGCCGCCGCAAAGGAAGGCAAGCTCAACAGCAACGTAGGTTTTTGGGGGATCGTCCGGAAAGCCGGGACGTTTATTGTTGTATCGGCGATCTACTGGATGGCCCTCAATGCTTTACCCGATGCAAAACAAGCCGTCGCTGTTCGCGATGGTGTAGCAATCGCCTTTTTCTTCACGGAAGGCGTGTCAGTCATCGAAAACTGCGGGCGATTGGGCGTGAAGATCCACCCGATTGTCCGTCAGGCTGTAAATCAACTGCGTCAGAAAGGAGAGGAGAAAAATGGCGGTCAAAATCTTTCTTGATCCCGGTCACGGAGGTAGTGACCCCGGAGCGGTGAATGGTAATTATCAGGAAAAAGACTTCACCCTTGACATTGGCTTGGAATGCCGCCGGGTTTTACTCGAAGAGTATGAAGGCGTCGAGGTGAAGATGAGCCGGACGAAGGATACCACCGTCAGTTTGTCGGCCCGCACCCATGAGGCAAACAGATGGGGAGCCGACTATTACCTCTCTATCCATATCAACGCAGGCGGCGGGCGCGGTTTTGAAAGCTACATCTACAATGGTGGTGTCTCCAACTTCACGAAGGTGGCCCAAGACCGGATTCATTCGGTCATTGCCGCTGGCGACGGCTGGCCGGATCGCGGACAGAAGCGGGCCAACTTTCATGTCCTCCGCGAAACCCGGATGCCTGCCCTTTTGACGGAGAACGGGTTCATTGACTCCAGCGATCTGAACCAATTGAAGGACCCGGATTTCCGCAAAAAACTGGGCCGCCTCCATGCGGAAGGCATCGCCAAGGCTTTTGGTCTCCGGAAGAAATCTAAACCTGCGCCGAAACCCGAGCCGAAGGGCGGCGCGTGGGTCGTCCAAGTAGGCGCATTCGAGGACAAAAAGAACGCCGAGGAAAGGGCTAAGCTCATCAAAGAAAAGACGGGCTTGGATTCTTATATCTGGTTGAAGAAATGAGCAAAACAAAGCCGGGCGGGATTACTCCTGCCCGGTCATTTTTTGAACAAAAACCGGCGCGGGGCCGGCATCTTTAAGCCAGTTCTTTTTCAACCATTTTGTGTTCTTCTTTTCGAGGCTGAGGAACCTCCAGCTCAGAGATCTCTGTAGGAACGCTTTTCGGTTTGACGCGTTCCACACCGTCGCGGTTGATAAATCCCACGATAAACTCCGCAAATCGCTTGGCGTTATCCGTCGGAACCTCTCCGAAATACTCGGCGACAAATTCCTTCACTCTTGCAGGATTATCAATATAGGCCATGATCGCTTCGTATAGCTCAGCCTCTGACGAACAAATGGGACCCGGCACAAACTCCTTGTAATCATAATAGAAACCGCGGTCATCCAAGTACTGATCCAGGTCTTTCGCCAGAAAGACCACCGGTTTGCCGAGCAATGCAAATTCAAAGAATGTGGATGAATAATCGTTAATCAGCAGATCGGAAATGAGCATCAGATTATTGACATTCTCATTACTTAAATCCAGGAATTTGTGAGCATATTGTTCGCTGGGCGGATTGTAGCTGGATTTTTTCATGGAAGGATGCTTCTTCAGTACCAGCATAAAACGATCATCCAACCGGCTCAGGAGCTCATCAAAGTTCATGAAATGTTGGGCATCCGACCGGTCGGAATACCCTCGATACGTCGGTGTATACAGCAAAATCCGCTTATTCCGCAACTCCGGGTATTTTTCATACAGACGTTCTGTTTTTTTGGCGATATGCTCTTCATCAAAAAGCAAATCGATCCGTGGATTGAAAACACCCTTCAGGATTTTGCACCCCGGTGCAAAGGATTCCAAGTATTTCTCCCGGAACTTGAGGCCGGGATCGAGGACGTAATCATATGTATGAACAGCTTTTAATTCCTCCAAATCCTCATTTTCAATACGTATCAGGTTTTCCGCATTACCCAGTGCAAATTTCTTAAAAGCGCCTAAGGCATGCCACATCTGAATAATCAATTGATCTCCATTTCTTTTTAAATACTTCAACAGCCTGTTGACATCTTCAACGATAATTACTTCACTGGTGGCCGCATCATAGGGGATTTTGATCAGCCGCGATATGATACTTCTGCCGTAAAAGTTGTCATACCTGCGAACACTAAGCCCTTTGTATTTGCGGAGTTCCTGCTTTAGCAGCTTGTATTGGATTGGACTGACACTTCCTGAGCCAAAGGAAACAACCTTTCCCTTCTTCACCCGAAATAAGTTCTGCATGAGGCGAGCCAGGCGCGGGGTGAGTTCTCTGTATATCCATCTTCCCATTTTAGTGCCTTTCCTTAAAAAAGACGGTCTAAGCAAAGATTTAATCATCTTGTTTTTCAGCATTTTTTTTACTATTTTTTTCATTTTCTGTCTCCCCCAGGTTGCAAAATCGGAGCAGTCCTTGTCTTCAAAGGCGAGAGCAGGTGAAGTAAAAGACAGAACCAGAGCCAGAGCAAACAGAACCGACAGCACTTTCCGCAAGATCAGACACCCCTTAGCTTTTTTCTTTTTTGCGGATCTGGATGAAATCTTCCAAATCCTCTTCGCGAACCCTCCATAGTACCGACACCTTTACCCCGTTGAGCTTGCCCATCCGAAGCCACTTTTTGACGGTCTCTGGGGAGACCGCCAGCCGCTTCGCGGCTTCTTCAGGAGTTAGCAGCTTGATTTTCTGCCTCTTTTCCGTTTCCACCTCACTTTCCCCCCTTCTTGGGCTTGTTCTACCAGAATCATATTGATGGCGGAAATAATCTGTCAAACTTAACCAATCCAGGCTATTCATCACCATCCCTTACTAACCCCAACTAAACCTTACTAAGGCAGGCAAAAAATAAAGGAAAATGTGTTTACTTGTATTATAACGGCCTTGCTCTTTTTCAGGGCAGGATAACCCCAAATTCCGTCCTGGGCCACCACAAAAAGGGCGAAATTATAGTATACGCCCCAGATGACCCCCGGCACGAGGAAAAAGATGGAGAGGAAGGCGACGATGAGCACATACAGGGCCAGGGTCCACAAAGCTTTGCCCAGGCGCGCCATCCCGAAGGCAAAAGCTTCGCCGAGGGTCGTTTCCTGCTGGTGCAGGGCGTTGTGGACAGCGCAGTAGGCTCCCAGGGTAAACACTGCCGTGGCGACAGCTTCTGTAAGGGTGATCAGTGCGCTGACGGCGGCGGGCAGTTCAGGGTAAAGCTCCCCCAGCAAAAATATGGGAAAGAGCAGGATGATGCCGACGAGCGTCAAAACAGGATAGATTTTTTTAAACAGCTCCCAGCTCAGGGCAAAAAATTCCGGCAGGGACAGTTCCCGGGTAAATAAAGAAGAGTGCATTCCGCCAAAGGGCATGGCCATCCCTCCTGATTGTAGAATTGAACCGCTGCCGGAGAGCCGGACTCAGGTTGCGGTCAAGTATATTTTCGTGCCGGCGCCCTCCGATTCCTGCCTTAAACAAAACCTGACAAAAATAATA
>Ga0208823_1000159_pt1 | contig 57478 bp, 60 predicted proteins | sample AD_UKC075_MetaG_FD_184440 | JGI IMG/M metagenome (GOLD analysis project Ga0208823, IMG submission 184440) | Active sludge microbial communities of municipal wastewater-treating anaerobic digesters from USA - AD_UKC075_MetaG (SPAdes) (version 2) | ecosystem: Engineered > Bioreactor > Anaerobic >...
TTGTTTTTGACAACACTCAACTTTGCGCCAAACCTGGCGGGGGTTTCCAGTGTTAAATGGCCTTCTTGGCGCGTTTCTTTTCTATATATATAGCTGCATCCGGACAAACCATTTCACATATTAGGCAAGCAATGCAGCTTTCTTCGTCCTTAGGTTTAACCGTTGGTGTGCCGTACACCCCCAACTTTTCCGACCAAATTAATACGTCATTAGGGCATTTTTCTTTACACAAACCACAACCCTTGCAATAATCGGGAAAGATGTGAAAATTGGCTTTTTCCATAGGGATTGATATAGGTTCTAATTTCTTGGTCATTTATTTTGCCACCCCTTCCTTAAGGGCCTTCTCTGCCATCTGTTTGCCGATTTCCAGGGCTTTGTGATTAAGCTCACGTAAATCCGGGTTCTTTTCAAATTTGTGGCCCAATTTATTCTCTAAGGCTTCTTGAGCAGCTTCAAAGGAAACCACCTTGGTCAATCCGATAACCGCTCCCATAATAATTATATTGAATACCCGCGGATGGAGCTCGTTATTGGCGGTGTTAATGGCTGGCAAGCCCATGATTTGTTTGGCCTCTTTCGGTAACTCATCAGGATCTATATTAAAACCGTCATCATAAACGAACAGGGTATTGCTATCCGAATAGCCTGCGGTTCTTCCCACAGCTCGTTGGCTCATGGCAATGACTACATCGGCTTTGTTAAATTTGGGAGCTCCGATACGGTTATCGCTTACCTGAATAAAAGCTATAGAGACGCCGCCGCGTTGCTCTAACCCGAAATTGGGAATATAGATCGCCTGTTTATTCTCATTATAAGCAGCTTCAGCCAATATCTCTGCTACTGACTGTACTCCCTGTCCTCCTTCTCCCGCCAAGGCAATGCGTACTAAAGCCATTATTTTTCGCCTCCTTTGCTAAAGGGGCTTTTCAATTCACCCACCGGGAAATAGGGTTCCATTTCATCTTCAAGAAAATGCCAGGTCTGCTGAGCATTAGTCCGCCAGTTGGTGGGACATGTAGACAAAACTTCTACAAAGGAAAAACCATTGCCCTCTATTTGGTTGCGCAGGGCGTTTCTTAGAAAACGTTTCAGCTGTTTATATTTAGAAACGGTAGCCCGGGCTACATAGGCTCCGTCTGGAGTTACTTGAGCAATGAATTCCGGGCCTTTGGTGGGATATCCGGTAATTTCCGGATCACGCCCATAGGGGGTTGTTTCCGTCTTTTGCCCCGGTAAGGTAGTAGGGGCCATCTGGCCGCCCGTCATGCCGTAGTTAGTATTGTTAACCAATATAAGGGTAACTCTTTCATTGCGCACGGCGGCATTCAACAGGTGCTGAGAGCCAATAGAATATCCTCCGCCATCTCCCATATATCCTATGCTTATTAATTCGGGACGGGCGCGTTTAATGCCTACCATAACCGGTGTAGTACGACCATGATGAGTTTGCGTGGAATCACAGGCAAAGAAGTTCCAAGAAAGTAATGAACAACCAATGTCGCACCCGAATATGGTCTGGTCTTGTATTTCCAACTCGTCAATAACTTCTCCTAAGGCTTTTAATACAATTCCATGTCCGCACCCAGGACAAAACTTGTGCGGTTTGGAAGGCAAATACCACGATTTGGGAACTGCTGGTGTGATCATCTGGATGGCTCCTCCTTTCTTATAGTACGCTCTTTACCTTATTGATAATATCGTGATCGATAATACCAACACCAGGCATATAAAGATGTTCGATTTTGATGGTTTCTCCATATATCTCCTGTTTTGTCAGCCGTTCAAACTGACCATAGGAGGATTCTGCTATTAAAAGTTTCTTAGCCCCGCTTTTAGCTATGGCTTCCCGCAGCTGCTGGGTTGGATAAGGTCTTAAAGTAATGGGGCGGAAATACCCGGCTTTAATGCCCTGAGCGCGTAAAGCTTTTACAGCATCATCCGCTGCCCGGGATACAACTCCGTGGGTCAGGATAATAATATCAGCGTCTTCACAGCTGTGCTCCTGCCATTCGATTAACTCGGGAGCAACGCGCTCATAATCAGCGGATAAATTCATTACTACATCATATAGTTCTTCTTCTAAACTGTATATATTGCAAAGATGCTGGGGTTCTCTATCCTCACCAATCTTGCCGGGCAATCCCAGCAGTGGGTAAGCGGGCTCTAACTCGATACCTTTTTCCTCTGGATTATACATTTCTAATGGTTCACGCATCTTAGCCTGGTAACCATCCCCCAGTAAGAATGTAGGCCAACGATATTTCCAGGCTACATTAAAGCCTTTAATGGTATAATCGTAAATTTCCTGATGGGTAGCAGATGAGTACACAACACGGTAGCCTTCTCCGTTACCCCCGAAGGTGGTAAGGGTAACTTCCTGCTGGGAATAGATAACTGTTCCAGAGGAGGGGCCGCCCCGTTGCTGAATTATGGCAAACAAGGGAAGTCGCATGGCTTCGGCCATACCAAATGGTTCTTGCATAAGCACATTGCCAGGTCCAGCAGTAGCGGTAAATGCTTTTTTACCGGCTTGAACGGCCCCACACACGGTAAATCCTGCTGATATTTCATCTTCGGTTTGCAAAAAACCACGTCCATACTTAGGGGCCAGACGAGTCCAATAATGCATAACCTCGTTTTGGGGCGTAATTGGGTAACCAAACATAATGTCTGCACCTGCTGCCAGGGCAGCCCAGGCGATAGTTTCATTGCCCGTTAAAAACGCCTTTTTAGTTTCATCTACAACTTTTAACATAATGTGGGTTTGCACCTCCTATTACACCTTGTTTCTTACCACACTGCAGCAGGCATATAGCGAGTAATCCATTTAACCGGAACACCAAAATCAGGGCTCCATTTATCAGCTAGTTTGCGGTCCACTGCTATATAGTCTACCGGTATTCCTAATTCTTCAGCGCATTCCAGAATTACTTGGGTTCCTTTCTCTATAACTTCTGGGGTGGTTTCATCACCTAAATGTGTATTGGCCACCAGCGCATCAACCCTTCCTAACTCCTTAACATACTCTATTATCCGGCCTTTTGTGCTGGTCATAGGCCGGGAATAATTTATCACCGCTATAACGCGTAGTTCGGTAGATGTGTCGGCGCCTTCTACCAGATTAAGAGTTTGGGCCCCATAAACACCGTAGCCAACGTCCAGAATGATATCTCCTTCTCGTCTTAAGGCCCAGCGAGCCGCAGGAACCAACATGGCACCTGTTTCACCTAATCCAAAGGAGTTGGTGGGAGTAAGTCCTATCACCGTCAATCCCATTTGTTCCAAGAGTTCTTTGAGGGGTCTTAACGTATAAAAAGGCTCTACCGTATCAAGGTCTACCAGGGTCACCTGGCGTCCCTGCGATTTCAGCTCTAGAGCCCGGTTGATTGCCATTTCGCTTTTTCCGCTGGCATATTCTCCTACATATGCTTCAACAACCCTTGATAGCGAAAACCTTAACACCCCCTCATGGAGTCGGTTTTATCTAATTTAGGCTGATTTTTATAAGTATAAAGATTTTTTAATTGTGCGTCAATAATTATCTGAAATATGATAAATAATACTCACATTTGATTGTTTATGTTATACGGCTCTGTAACCATTTTTGGCCAGCCCCTTTTATTGTGACTGCCTCGCGGCTAATTGCCAAGATAGTTAGATATATTGTGATGTTTTTTCCTTCTATTTATGTTAGCTGCTGAGCAAAAAAAAAGAGCGTTGCGCTCTGCCTGCTTGTTTTGTTTACATCATAAGCAGCTGAAAACAGACCAGCAACAGGATACCGGGTAAGCCTAAAAACCCCGCAATCAAAACGGTAATTATGTTAATGGGCAGTGAAAAACTAAAATAACCGGCAATATAGTTTACTACCAAAAGCAGTATAAGACCTATTGCGGAATTAAACAACAACTTCCACAATAGTTTTATGGGCTTCATAAATACTTGAGCTACCAAATACAGAATCACCAGCAGAAACAAAGCCGCCATTATTACATTAATTATTTCCATCCAACTCCCCCTTTTTAACCGGACATTTATATCCGTCCCTAAGCTTAATCCTGCGAATCAGATAATCATATCTCTGTTCAGCCGCTTTGAGACGAAAGACGGCATAATCAACCATGTCTGGTTCCTGGGCTTGAGTGAAAAGGCAGCGGGCTTCAACTAGTTCTTGGTAAGCTCCTTCCAAAAGCTGTTCATCAGTTATAATACTGGTTAGCTCCTTAGGTTGACTTGATTCCAGTATTTGCTTGGCTTTTGTCAATAAACACTTGTTTTTCACAGCATATCCTCCCGCATACAAAAGCGGTTGTTAAATAATATGCTGTGTTAATAATAGTTATGTCCAGGTGCTGTAATCCCTTTTGCCCTAAACATTTTTAGTTAAATATCGCTTCTGCCTTCCAGGGCTCGGCGCAAGGTTATCTCATCAGTAAACTCAATATCTCCGCCCACTGGTAACCCGTGGGCTAAGCGGGTGACTCTCACATTATGAGGTTTGGCTAAATCTGCTATATAGCGAGATAATACCTCCCCGTCTATATCCGGATTTAAGGCTAAAACCATTTCCTCAATATCACCTGAAGCTAGTTGCTCTATCAGGGGCTGAAGGTGCAGATCATCTAAATTGAAACCCTCCATTAGATGAAAGTTTTTGTTCAGCACATAATAGCGCCCGCGAAATCCCGTGCGCTCAATAGCAATCACATCACTGGTTTCTTCCACCACACACAGCAGCCGGCGATTACGTCCCTGGTCTTGACATATGGCACAGGGGTCAATATCGGTTAAGCATCCACAGGTCGAACAAGGAGATACCTTTTCCCGGGCATCGATAATGGCTTGGGCTATCTGGCGGGCTTCGTTTTCCGGCAGTTTCAAAATAAAAAGCGCCAGCCGCTGGGCGGTTTTAGGCCCGATAGTAGGAAGCTTCAACAGTTGATCGATTAAGTTTTCTAGAGGTCGGGCTAAACGCAACCTGATATCCCCCTTACTGGTAGTACGACTTTCTCTTGACTCAGGTTTCCTTTCATGTTGCTTCTTCGCTGTCGCTCCTCGCATCTTGGAGAGCGAGCCGGCCAACGCTCCTGCAAAGCCTTCTATGTGGGCATCGCCCTCTGCAGATGCTGCATCCGAGACGGTGTTTTCATTCATCGTAGCCTGCTTTTCAGGTAACTTATAGCCCCGGTATGTTTAATCCTCCGGTGATGCGGGCCATTTCAGCAGACACCATTTCCTGAGATTTACGAATTCCTTCGTTAACCGCTGCTACCACCAGATCTTCCAGCATTTCTACATCATCAGGGTCAACGGCTTCGGGGCTGATTTTAACGGAGATCAATTCCTGCTTGCCATTAACTACTACGGTCACTGCACCTCCGCCGGCGCTAGCTTCAATTTCTCTTTGCTCAAGTTCTGCCTGCATTTTTACAATTTGCTCTTGAACTTTCTTAGCCTCTTTGAGCATCTTGCTCATGTTCCCGCCCATGCCCGGACCAAACTTCATATATTGAACCTCCTTATAATTTAGATTTCAAATTCAGTCCTTTATTTCTACAATGTCTTCACCAAACAATTCTTTGGCCTTTTGTACAACAATATCATTATACTGATCATCATCCAAGAAAATAAACTGTATTTCCAATGGACGCCCGGTTATTTCTTGCAACACCTCCGCCAGTATATCCCGGTTAGGTTTTTCTTCCATTCTTTCTTTGTGGAATTTATACCCCCTGCGATAACCAATATAAACGGTGTCATCTTTCATTCCCAAAAGCCTGCCCTGGCACAAGAGTGCATGGGTAGGTATTTTGCGTTCTTTTACGCCGGCCAGTATTTTATTCCACATGGTATCCCGCGCTTCTTTTGGCTCACGGCGCCCTACTGGCGCAGTTTTTACCGGGGAAGGCTGTTTTTTGCTGACCGTAGCTGGGGGCTCTTCCCGGGTAAACAAGGCCGTAATCTCCAAGAACGCCATTTCCAATATAAAGCGCTGTCCTTCGCTGAATCTCAGTTTATCTGCTGTATCCGCCAGTATCCGTAATGCCTGTAGGATTCTAGCTGTTCCTGCTTTTTTGTGCTGTTGCAGCGCCGCGATACTGGCCTCAGTAACTACGGCAAAACCGGCGTCTTGTCCGGTGGTATGATACAAGAGAAGGTCGCGCAAATACCAAGTGGTCTCCCGGGCAATCTGCTGAGCTTCCCTGCCTTGTTGCAGAGCGGTTGCCAGCATCTGTAACACCTGACCGGAATCACCCGACCAAACCCCATCGATTAACCGGGATAAGAAAACATCATCCACCAGACCCAGAACATCCAAAACATCTTCTTTGGAAATCTGTTCTCCCCGGTAGGAATACACCTGTTCCAGAGTGCTCAATGCATCCCGCAGCCCCCCATTGGCACGGCGAGCGATTATATCCAGGGCGGCTGGCTCCACCACCATTTGGTTGGCATCAGCCACCTGTTTGAGTCTTCCTTTCATCTCCTCCATGGTTAGACGCCGGAAGTTATAGCCCTGGCAGCGGGACCGAATAGTGGCGGGAATTTTTTGCGGTTCAGTGGTAGCCAAGATAAACATAACTGATTCCGGTGGCTCCTCAATAGTTTTTAGCAAGGCATTAAATGCTTCCATGGTAAGCATATGCACCTCATCGATAATATACACTTTTTTCTTGCCTTGGGCGGGAAGAACTCGCACTTTCTCCCTTAAATCACGTATCTCGTCTATGCCGCGATTAGAAGCAGCGTCAATTTCAATAACATCCATGAAATTGCCATTATTGATATCCTGACAGCAAGAACAGTTATTGCACGGCTCACCTTCCTGGGGCTGCTCGCAGTTAACTGCTTTGGCTACTATTTTAGCTATGCTGGTCTTCCCAGTACCCCGAGGTCCGGAAAAAAGGTAAGCATGAGCTAAGCGGTTTTCACGAACCCCATTGCGCAAAGCAGTGACCGTCTGTTCCTGTCCCACAACTTCATCAAAGCGCTGTGGTCTCCAAACGCGATACAATGCCAGGTAAGCCATGGTTGTCCTCCTTTTTAATTCCCTGGCCGGGAAATCAAGCCAGCAGTATATTACTCACATTATACAGGAAAAAGAATTAAGACGAGAAGGTGACCAGGCGGTCAGAAAAAATTAAAAGGCTTTCCGGTTGGAAAACCTTAAATTTTAATGCCGTGCACCTGGCCTCGAAAATACTTTCCGGGCGATACTCCAGCAGTTTGCTCCATTCAGGCTACCCTGCGTCACACAGGATGGATTCTTTAGTGCTGCTTCCTTCCGGACCTGACACGGTTCAGAATGTCCTGTTGCGCCGGACCCAAACTTCAACGCCACTTACTCGAGCCAGACCCCACAAAGTAAGCCCTCAGCTCAGGAATTCGACCCTGCTGTAGCGGGTTGCAGGTTACAGGGCACCGCTAATTCCCCATCTAGCACGGCAAATCTTAAGCAACATTTCATAAAAAAACTTAAACCTGTCATCGGCTGTTCCGGCCAAGTGACGTGGCAATCAATTAACTAACACCGTATATCGACATAGAGATTACCACGCCCCTTTCAGGGGCTCGCAATGACAATAGTTTACTTCCGGGTAAACCATTATCTCCCGGTTTTTCGTCTTTTCAAGGAGATTGGCTAGTTCATTGTAACCTCTTTAAGGGATGATTGCAAGAGGCAGAAGACGGCAGGGTTAGTTCAATCGCTGCCCGGTAAACACTGCTTTTGAAAGACGTGAAAGGCTCTTTGACAATCAGGGTTTTCCTTAAAAAAGTGCACCAGAACAATAATCTTTTCCATGGTGCCAGGACTGACATTGTGTTCAATCTTTTCTGTCTCCTGCAGTATTCCTTCTTCTACCCCAATTATCCGCAAAAACTCCTCCAGAATCTCATGCCTTTTCAGTAAATATTTACCTACTTCTTCGCCCGATTCGGTAAGCTTCACCAGGCCATAGCGTTCATATTTTAGATAGGGGGTTTCTGATAATTTCTGTACCATATTGGTAGCGGAAGGGGGTTGGACATTTAAGGCGGAGGCCAGGTCGCTGATCCGCGTATAGCCTTTATCGCGAGACAGGCGGTAGACCATTTCCAAATAATCTTCCATACTGGGTGTGAGCAAATTGGCGTCTTTGCTGAGCAGTTCATAACCTCGCACGGTGTAAAACCTTTCCCTCTCTTTAGACACTGCTATACCTCCTGGCCATGATCTTATTTAAGTTTATGCGCTCATCTAGGAAGGTAGTCTTTGGTGAGAAAGGTTTTAGATGAAAAAAGAGACGGCAGGAACCCACCTCTTTTGGAGTGTTAATCTCGAAATTCGATATGACCTTCATCCATGGCTTCAATTATGGCCAGAGAAGTAATCTCTATGCCCTGCTCTCTCAGGCGACGTCCTCCTTCTTGAAAACCTTTTTCTATGATAATGCCTACTCCCGCCAAACTAGCTCCTGCCTGGTGAATGATGTCAATCAATCCCTGCACAGCCTGGCCGTTGGCTAGAAAATCGTCAATTATCAATACATGGTCCTGTGAATGCAGGTAACGCCGGGATACTTTCATTAAATACCTGGTGTTACGGGTAAAGGAAAACACTTCGCTGGTATAGGTATCCTTATCTAAATTGCGGGATGCCGATTTTTTAGCAAATACTACCGGAACCTGAAAAAACATAGCCGTGGCAACTGCTATTGCTATCCCAGATGCTTCCACAGTAAGAATCTTGGTAATTGGTTCATCCTTAAAACGGTCATAGAATTCCCGGCCGATTTCCTGTAAAAAAGCAATATCTAGCTGGTGGTTGAGAAAATGATCCACTTTTAATACCCCGTCGCCCACAACGGTTGCTTCTGCTTTAATGCGATCTTTTAATAGCTTCATATGTTTCCTTTCCTTAATTCTTAGGCCTAACCTAAAAATGATAGTCTAATTATAATACAGCATTTGCCATAGTGTTAGGGTCTCTTTTGGCGTAAACATTAAAATGCTAAACTGTTGTCATGCTCAAAGGGCTTAGATTATATATTACAGGAAGGTTATCATGGGTAGATTAGGATTCTGGTTAGTAGGTGCCGGAGCAGCCTTATGGGGAACTATAGGATTATTTGTTAATGCTCTTCAGCAGTTAGGATTTGATTCTCTGCAAATAACTCTGTTACGGACCGGAACGGCTGGTCTAATATTATTTTTATATACCGCTTTTTGCCGCCCCGGCCAACTGCGTATCCGCTGGAGGGATCTCCCCTATTTCCTCGGGACAGGGATTTGCAGCATCGCTTTTTTCAACTGGTGCTACTTTCAAGCCATCCAGGAAGTGTCTTTATCCATAGCCGCCGTACTTTTGTATACCGGACCTGCTTTTGTGGTGGTTTTAGCCCGTATTTTTCTTCAAGAAGCCCTTACCCCAGTAAAAATAGGGGCACTTTTGGCCACTCTTCTGGGCTGTGGTTTTGTGGTGGGCTGGCTGCCCGGACTGGAGCAAAATATTACCCTTTATAGCCTAATTATCGGTTTAGGCTCTGGCCTTGGTTATGGTTTGTACAGTGTAATTGGCAAACCGGCCACTACCCGGTATACACCTCTGACTATTACCACCTATACCTTTATTATTGCGGCTCTCTTTCTTGGTCCTCTGACAGAACCCCAGAAAATGCTGGTTCTCCTTCATACTACACCGGCTTGGCCTTATATCATGGGCTTAAGCCTGATACCAACGGTTATAGCTTACTTATTGTACACCAAGGGATTATCTATGTTGGAATCCAGCCGGGCCTCTATAGCTGCTACTATTGAGCCGGTTATAGCTGTTTTGATAGGGATGGGGCTGTTAGGAGATAACTTGTCCCTTTGGCAAGGCCTGGGCATCCTGCTTATATTGACTGCGGTTTTCGCTATTCAGTTTGAAGCTGCCTCCCCACAGGATCCGTCTAAAAAATAGATTTTATATAGCCCTAAGGGGTAATGATATAGTAAAATGTTGAAAAATAGCATTTTATTTCAAGGAGTACGTCATGGGCGAAAACGTTGTTTGTCAAACAACTGGGCTTCCCCTGCCACTACGCAATCGCATAAATTGGATGATGGAAAATTCTTTTGATATAGTTGTTATTGTTGACTTGAAAACTAACCTGTATAAATATGCTAGTCCCTCTCACTCCAGGATATTAGGCTTGTCTGCTCAGGATTTGCTTGGCACTTGCTGGTTAGACCATATCCATCCCGATGATATTGATTATGTTGCCGACCAGGTTAGACTTGGCCTCACTGCTGGCAACAACAGTGCTGTTTACCGCCATCTCAATAAACAGGGGGACTATGTGTGGCTACATACCATCGGTTCTATAATAACGGAGACAGAATACCACGGGGATTTGCTACTGGTATCCCGAAACATCCAGCAGCTTAAATATATTGAAGAACAACTTCAAGAGTCGGAAGAAAAATACCGGCTAATAACTGACAACTCTCAGGATTTAATTCTACTGCTAGACCCTATTTCCCTTACCTGCACTTTTGCCAGCCCCTCCATAAGCCGATTTTTAGGATATCAGGAAAATGAGATATTAGGCACCTCCTTTTTGCAGCATGTCCATCCTCTGGACTTGGAAAATGTGATAATAGCTACCCGCCGGTTTACCTTCAAGTCCCAAGATAATGTTATGCAGTACCGGTTGTTGCGTAAAGACGGCTCCTATTTATGGGCCGAATCAGTTGGGAAAATGTTTCGCAGTAAAGAAGGCAAATGGAATCTACTGCTTTCCACCCGGGACATAAGCAAACGCAAGCAGGCTGAACAGGCGCTTCTAGCCAATGAACTCCTGCTCAGGGAAAATGAAAAGGAACTGAAATATCAACTCGATCATGTAAATTATCTAATCAATAACATGCATGAAATATTCGCTACCTATGACCATAACCAGAGGATTACTTTCGTTAATCGCGGCCACGAGAACCCTCTGGGTTATGAACCAGAAGAATTAATGGGACGACCTGTTCTAAGCCTGGTGGCCGATTCTGAAAAAGAAAAAATTTCTACTATGATAAATGCCCGGCTGCATACGGCGGGTTTTGATACTATTGAAACCCTTCTTAAACACAAAGACGGCCATGAGGTAGCGGTACGCATAAAAAGTTCTTCCATTGTTAAAAACGGTGAAATCCGTGGTGCTATGCTTCTTGTTGAGGACATTTCCGAGCATCTTAAAATAGAACGAGAAATGCTTCGTCTAAGTCAGTTACACACAGTAGGAGAAATGGCAGCCAGCCTCGGCCATGAAATACGTAACCCCATGACAACTGTGCAGGGTTTTCTACAGCTTATCAGTCAGGAGCCAAACATGGACCCTTATCAGGAATATTTCAACATAATGTTGGAGGAGCTTAATCGAGTCAATGCAATTATTACCGAGTTTCTGTCACTGGCTAAAAACAAACTGGTTGACTTGCATTTACAAGACTTGAACTCGCTGATCACTGCCCTTTATCCTTTACTGCAGGCAGATGCCCTATTGTGCGACAAAAGCGTTATCCTAAAATTAGAGCAAACTTCTCCTCTGTGGCTGGATAGTGCCGAGATACGTCAACTGCTCATTAATCTGGTCCGCAATGGATTAGAAGCGATGCCCGCAGGTGGCAAGGTATATATTAAGACTTATGAGGATGGCTCAGAAGTAGTCTTAGAAGTGCAGGATGAAGGTTCAGGCATTGCCCCTCACATATTAGAAAAACTGGGTACCCCTTTTATCACCACCAAAGACAATGGTACTGGTCTTGGCTTAGCCGTCTGTTATAGTATAGTAGCCCGACACAAGGCTACCATCGAGCCGGCAAACGGTCCTGGGGGAACCACTATCATCATTCGTTTTCCCATTCCTAAGCCATTAGATGAATCCTCTCCAAAAACTATAACCGGGAAACAGCCAGAAGTTTTTCCCGGTATTTAATAACTTCCTTTAAGCAGCTGCAGCCTAGCTAAATGATATAACTAGGGTGACTAGTTGGCAGCCTGTTCGAACTTCGCGTAAAGGTCCTCCTGTTCAGTAGCCGTTAGCCTCAGATCCGCCATTTTGAACAGTACTTCATTTTCTTTAGCGATATGGTTTTTCCGATGATAATTTTACCTAATAATATCAGTATTACTAGTCCTTTCTTGTCGGATTCACCAGCAAATAGTAAAATCAGGAAGAAGCAGGATTGCTGTGACGGGAGTTTCTTATGAACCAGGATTTTACCTTTCCCCAAATCGAATATTTAGCTAAAAACGGAGTTTCCTTGATTACTGATGTTTGTGAGGAGGGCAAGGGAGCCGCCATCGCTAATACTTATTTTTTGCAAGCGGATACGGGAAATTATGTCATTGATCCGGCCTGTGGAAAAAGAAGGCTCCGGCAGATCAAGGCCCGTTTGCCTTTTAAGGAGTACGATGTGCTGCTCACCCATTCTCACCTGGACCACAGTGCCAACAGTGGAGCACCCCTTTTCATTAACTCCCAGGTGATTTGCCATCCTCTGGTAGCAGGGAAAATTGATAACCTTGAACGCAATTATACTGATATTACTGCGGAGATGGTCAGAGTATTCGGCGTGCAAGGTTTCTTTGGCCGTACTGGTATGCTCGGCCCCACTATGATAAAACTGCTGCTGGGGATACAAAAGCTCTCCCCTACCCTTTTCAACTGTCTTCTTTATGCTGTCAGCCTGGCCATGTGCCGCAGCAAGGTGGGAAGGATTTACCGTCCCACCGGTAACGTAACCTTCTTAAGAGAAGACCAGCTTACCGATATATGCTTTGAAAACACCCTATTCCCGGGATGGCCTATAAGTAAAAATTTGTTTGCACTGGAAACCCCAGGGCACCAGGATGACCACCTGTCTTTTTATGTCCCCGAACGGAAGTTAATGTTTTCCGGCGACCTGATAAGTTTTTTGAATCCCAATGATATTCTTGACGGCAGCTTAAAAGAAACCTATACCTGGATGAAGAAAATGCTTCAATTGGCCGAAGCCGGAGGCATAAACATACTGGCAGTCAGCCATGCTCTCCCTTTAATGGGAAAGGATCAGGTAATCGCCTACCTGCGCTCAGTGATTGCCAAACAAGAAGAGGCCTTTAACACCATTGCTAAAATAGTTGCTTCATTTCCTGATAAAAGCGATTTTGATGGGATTATAGCCAAGGTCTACGCTCATGAATCAAAACTGATGAAGAAAATACTAAAAATCAACTATCCCCGCTCCGTTTCGTTCATAGATGTTTACGTATATTTATACTTAAAAGAATATGTTAATCAGGAAATAGGTAAAGAGATGAAAACGACGGCACTTTACACGGCTCGCCAGATTAATGGATGAACACTTTACGAGTTGGTTGATGGATATGAAAGATCGTTTTACCGCTCAGAAAGATTACTTTAAAAGGGCTGCAAAAAGGCTGCCGGAATCAGAGCTGGTGGATTAATCCACTAAGATAAATGTGAAACCAGGGGGGTTTTTGATATGGACATCTTGGCAGAAAACCGGGGCATTGATGAACAACTTTTCCATGCTATCTTGACCGAATCGAAAAGTATGCCTGCATTGCAGACCATGGGCATCGCCATTAACTACCTAGGTCCTGGCACGGCGGGCCTAAAAATGGTTTGTGAGCATAAATTTGCCAATCATTTAGGCCTCATACATGGTGCTGTTATTTCCGCTCTAATAGATAACGCTATGGGATATTCCATTGAATCCTTAGGTTTGAGATGCGTAACCTTGGACATGAACTTAAACTATATATTGCCAATTTATGAGGGGACAGAGGTTCGTGTTGAGGGATATGTACTTCATGCAGGTAAAAAAACGGCCGTAACGGAAGCATCAGTATATACAAACACGGGAAAATTAGCAGCAAAAGGCAGGGGAACTTTTTATGTGACAGGTCCATTTAAACTAGATTCCAAGCCAAAAAAAGGGCTTCAGCCCTAAGTCTGAAACCCCCTTGGTATTCTTAATAAGTGGCGGAGAGGGCGGGATTCCATCGCTCCTGCGCCATCCTGGCGCCCGCGATACTAGGCCATCCGTGGCCGTCCTAACCCTGCCGCGGGTTCTCATCCACATCTGGAGATAAAAAAAGACTTCTTATCGAAGTCTTTTGTATTCACTTATACTACTAATTAAGTGGCGGAGAGGGCGGGATTCGAACCCGCGAGAGAGCTTTTAAACCCCCTACTCGATTTCCAATCGAGCGCCTTCAGCCAGACTCAGCCACCTCTCCATAATCTATTAAATTGTTGCTGTGCTTACAATATGGCGGAGAGAGTGAGATTCGAACTCACGAGGCGGGGTTTAGCCGCCTACTCGATTTCGAGTCGAGCGCCTTCGACCAACTCGGCCATCTCTCCTCAAATCCGTGAAAAATGAACTGAGTAACTCAGCACATTCCTGTCTTAACACTCCCTCGGTTATGGCCACCTGATGATTTAATCCGGGATAACGGACCAAATCTATTATTGATCCAGCGGCCCCTGCTTTTAGATCTCTGGCACCGTAGACCAGTTTTCCCAAGCGGGCATTGACCATAGCCCCGGCACACATAATACATGGCTCCAAGGTACAGTACAGGGTAACATCAGACAATCTCCATCTTCCCAGAACCTGGGCCGCTCTCTGCAGGGCTAATATCTCAGCATGGGCGGTAGCATCGGCTCGCTGCTCTTTCTCATTGGCAGCCCAGCTTATCACTTCGTCCTGGTGAACCGCTACGGCGCCGATGGGGATTTCCCCTTTAAGGCCAGCCTGATAGGCTAAGGCCAGAGCCAGTCGCATATATACCTCATCCCTCACGGGATCACCGTCCAAATGGTACGCCCGAAGGGACTCGAACCCCTGACACACGGTTTAGGAAACCGTTGCTCTATCCACCTGAGCTACGGGCGCCCGATGTCATTTATATATATAAATCTTTAGTTGTAAACAAAATGGCGCGCCCGCAGGGATTCGAACCCCGGACCTCCAGATTCGTAGTCTGTTACTCTATCCAGCTGAGCTACGGGCGCACAAATAATATATTATGAAAATTTATTGTTCAATATCTTATGGCGGAGAGAGAGGGATTCGAACCCTCGAGACAGCTCAACACCGTCTACTCGCTTAGCAGGCGAGCGCCTTCAGCCAACTCGGCCATCTCTCCATTTGATTTCCTTAAAAGATCGAACTGCATTGAACAGGTACTTCTTTTAGGTGTTTAATGGCGGAGGAGGTGGGATTCGAACCCACGGAACCCGCAAAGGTTCAACGGTTTTCAAGACCGCCTCCTTCAACCACTCGGACACCCCTCCACTGAAAGGAGCTAAACCCTGCAATTCATGCAAAAGAAAGTATAGCACAGGGCTAAAAGGTTGTCAACTAAGCTATTGACGCTTATTTACTGCCTTTTTATAACTTCTATGCCACCCATATATGGCCGTAAGACTTCTGGCACTACCACCGAACCGTCTTCCTGTTGGTAGTTTTCTAAAATAGCGGCTATCGTACGTCCCACAGCCACACCTGAACCATTCAAAGTATGCACGTACTGAAGCTTTTCTTTGGGTCCAGGCCGGAAGCGAATATTAGCCCGGCGGGCCTGAAAATCTTCACAGTTAGAACAGGAGGAAATCTCTTTATACTCATTATAGCTGGGCATCCATACTTCCACATCATAAGTTTTGGCTGCCGAAAATCCCATATCACCCGTACTCAGTAAAACCACTCGATAGGGTAAATCCAATAATTGCAGGACTTTTTCCGCATTAGCCGTCATTTTCTCCAGTTCCTCATAGGAATGCTGGGGCTCTACCAGTTTGACCAATTCCACTTTATTAAACTGATGCTGGCGAATTACTCCCCGGGTGTCGCGTCCATGGGACCCAGCTTCAGCCCGAAAGCAGGGCGTATATGCGGTAAGATACATAGGCAAATCCGCTGCATCTAGAATTTCCTCACGATATAAGTTGGTCAGCGGTACTTCGGCTGTGGGTATGAGATACATTTCCCGGCCCTCTACCTTAAACATATCTTCTGCAAACTTCGGTAATTGTCCGGTTCCCACCATGCAATCGGCACTAACCATAAAAGGTGGCAGTATTTCCCGGTAGCCATGCTGCTGGGTGTGAATATCCAGATAGAAGTTGATCACGGCCCGTTCTAAACGGGCGCCTAATCCTTTGTAAACTGTAAAACGTGCTCCCGATAGTTTAGCAGCCCGCTCAAAATCAAGAATATCCAGAGCCGGCCCTATATCCCAATGCGCTTGAGGTTCAAAGTCAAATGAGCGGGGCTGACCCCAGCGCCGTATTTCCACATTGCTGTTCTCATCAGGCCCTACTGGCACCGATTCATGAGGCAGATTAGGGATGTTTAACAGGATGCTGTCCATCTGAGCTTCTACATTTTTAACTTCTTCATCCAAGGCTGCAATCTCTTTGCCTACCTGCCGGACCTTTTCCATTAATTCCGTAGGATCCTGCCCGGCTTTTTTGAGTTTCCCTACTTCCTGGGATGAGGTATTGCGGAAGTTCTTCAGTTCTTCTACCTGAACCAGGATCTGCCGTCTTCTCCCATCCAACTGCAGGTATTCGTCAAGAACACCTCTTAAATTGCGTTTGTTCAGCCTTGCTTCTACCTGTTCCGGGTTGGCTCGTATCATTTTGGCGTCTATCATAAACAGTCCTCCTATGAGAAAACCTTTTCCCTGCTATCACCCCGGGGATGAAAATTTTCCTTGGTAATTTAAAAATGGAGTAATTTGGGCTTGCCCAGTATACCATCTAACTGGCCCAGCCTTTCTAATACGGCTTCTTCCACTTTATTGTCCACATTAACCAGCATTATAGCCTTATCGCCTTTGGTTTGACGAGCTACTTTCATAGAAGCAATATTTACTCCTTCATCTCCCAATAGGGTGGCAAAAGGCCCGATTACCCGTGGCCGGTCCTCATTTTCAACCATGATGACATAGCCTTCCAAATTGGTTTCAGTCTCATAGCGGTTGAGTTCCACTAGTAAGGGATCGCGAGCCCGGGAAACGGTTCCAGCTATCTCCAACTGTTGGCCGTCCTGACCAAATATGCCTACGGAGATTACGTTCTTATAGCGCCGGCTGCTCTGTTCCTGTTTGCTCTCAAAAACCTTAATGCCTCTTTCCCTAGCCATAAGGCGGGCATTAACGTAATTAACCTTGTTCCACATAATCGGTTCCAACAACCCTTTTAAGAAGGCTACCGCGAGTATTTCGGTATCATTCATGGTTATTGGTCCGGCATAGTTCAACTCTATTCTGGAAATAGGCGATTTTTCTAATTGATAATAGAAATTACCCATTTTTTCAGCCAGGGTTATATAGGGACGCAGGTAATTTAGCTCCTCACTTAACATGGTGGGCAGGTTAATTAGATTGGGTACAATTTCTCCCTTGAGAGCTTTCATAACCTGTTCGGCAATGGTTTCCCCTACCCGTCGCTGGGCCTCAAAAGTATCGGCTCCTAAGTGAGGTGTGCACACCACATTCTCGAATTCAAACAGAGGATTGTTGGTGGCAGGCTCTTTTTCAAAAACATCTAAACCCGCACTGGCCACTTTACCTGACTTTAAAGCCTCTTGTAAGGCCGCTTCCTTTATGATGCCGCCGCGAGCGCAGTTCACCACTCGTACCCCATCTTTGGCTATCTTAAATATGTCTTCGTTAATCATGTGAAAGGTTTCTTCGGTTCTAGGGGTATGCACGGTAATAAAGTCGGACTGCCGTACCAGATCTTCCAGGGTATTCATCTTTTCGGCACCAAACTTTTCAAACCTCTCGTCGGCAATATAGGGGTCATAGGCAATAACCCTCATATTAAAGGATTTCAATCGGGTAGCCACCATGGATCCGATGCGTCCTAAGCCCACAATTCCCACAGTTTTGCCATATAGCTCCACACCACGGAAAGGTTTCCTATCCCAGGTACCCCCTTTTAAGAAGTTATTAGCCCAAACTGTTTTGCGCGATGAAGCCAACATCAAAGCAATGGTTTGTTCGGCAGCGGAAATAGTATTGCTATCGGGCGTATTAGCTACTATTACCCCATAACGGGTACAGGCATCAACATCGATGTTGTCTATCCCATTGCCAGCCCGACCTACCACTTTCAGGCGGGGACTCCCCCGGCTGATAAGTTCCTCATTGACTTTAGTCACACTGCGTACAATTATAGCGTCATATTGGCCGATTATATCCAGCAGTTCCTCCCGGGATATGCCATCGCGAAAATCTACTTCCAATTCCGTGCGCAATAAAGCTAATCCTTCTTCGGCAATGCGCTCGGTTACTATAACTCGTTTTTTGTTTTCCACCTTTAATCCCCTTTCTGTGTTTTGTTTAGAATAAAGGTTTGCGCTTTATTTATCCCTATTCCCAGTTCTATTTCCCAGCCTAACTTATACAAAGATATTTCCAGAGCAGCTAGTGCTGCTAATAAGTCCAGTTCCCTTACATAGCCCAAATGCCCTATACGAAAGATAACATTATCCAGCTTCTGTTGGCCCCCGGCTAATACAATATTAAATTGTTCCAGCATAAATTTGCGAATCTGGTTGGCACCTATCTGTTCTGGAGCAACTACTGCCGTTAAAGCATGTGAGGCGTATTCATCCTTGGCCAACAGCTCCAACCCCATGGCCTGGACGGAACTACGCACCATATCCCGGTAATTGCGGTGTCTTTCGATTATGTTATCCAGGCCTTCCTCTTTCATAATCCTAAGGGACTCAGCTAAACCATAGTATAATGAGGCAGCTGGGGTATAGGGGTTTTGCCCTTTTTCTAAATACTTCAAACCCTGACTTGCATCCCAATAATAGCGAGGCATCTTGGATTGTTTGTGAACCTCCAGGGCCTTTTCATTAAAAGCCATAAAACTCAATCCGGGAGGTATCATAAAAGCTTTTTGGGAGCCGCTTACCACCACATCTAGATTCCATTCATCCATTTTAAGATCTATAGTGGCTAGTCCACTGATGGCGTCTACCATTAACAGGGCAGGATGGCTGCCCAACGCTTCACCGATGGCCTTCATATCATTAAAAACACCTGTTGATGTTTCATTATGGGTAACCAAAACGGCTTTTATTTCCCGGTTAACGTCCTGATCCAACCTTTCTTTGACCCGTTGGGGATCAGCCGGCTGCCCCCAGGGAAAATCCATTTTTTCCACTTGGGCTCCAAATTCGGACGCTATCTTAGCAAAACGGTCTCCGAATACACCTATGGAAACCGCTAAAACTTTATCTCTGGGAGATAAAAAATTGACCACAGCAGCCTCCAATGCACCGGTCCCAGATGCAGGATATATCAAAACATGCTGCTTAGTCTGGTAAACTTCCTTTAGTTCTCCGGTAACCTCCAACAGCAGCTGTTTGAATTCAGGACCGCGATGATTAACCATAGGTTTACTCATGGCTCTTACTACCCTTTCCGGAATAGGAGTCGGGCCTGGAAGCAGCAAATATTGATCGCCTATCATCTTATAAAAACCTCCTAATTAAAACTAAAAACCTCTCGCCCTAATAAGGGACGAGAGGTACTTTCCCGCGTTGCCACCCTAGTTGATACAGCCTAAAACTGTATCCACTTAATAGCTATAACGTAGCCACCGGTGCTGCTTTATCACAGCCTGCTCCGGGATGGATTCAGTATGGTCCTGGCTGGTTTACACCTACCACCAGCTCTCTTCATCAGGTGCCACTACTTACTGGTTCCCTTCATAGCATGTGACTTTATAAAGATTAGAGTTTATTATATTACACTAGGTAGCCCTTGGCAAGGAAAATGTCAAACCATTTCCAGGAAATAGCGATGAATGTTTCCCTGGTTGGTTAGTTCCGGATGAAAAGCAGTGCCCAGCAGGTGTCCCTGCTGAACCATCACTATTTTATCCTGATAACGGGCCATTACCTGGACGTTTCCCCATACTCGTTCAGCATAAGGAGCACGAATAAAAACGCCCCGGGTGGGGCCAATGCCCTCTATATCTAAATCAGCTTCAAAGCTATCTACCTGCCGGCCAAAGGCATTGCGCTTCACTCTGATATCCATTAATCCTAATCGTGGCTGATCACCATCATCTATTTCTTGGGCTAACAAAATCATGCCCGCACAGGTGCCCCAAATGGGCATGCCTTCAATGGCCTTTTTCTTGATAACGGTGTCTAAACCAAACTTTTGCATCAGCTTGCCAATAGTGGTGCTTTCCCCTCCAGGAATTACAAGTCCATCGATTTCGCCTAATTCCTGAGGTCTTCTAACCTGCCGAGTCTGTACCCCGCATCTTTGCAGGGCTGCTTCATGTTCGATAAAAGCCCCCTGCAGAGCCAGAACTCCAATGGTCTTTTTACCAGCCACGCTCCTGCATCCTCTCTTCAGGACGGATGGTGCTGATATCAATACCCACCATGGCTTCTCCCAAATCACGTGATACTTCAGCCAAAACGGCCGGATCATTATAATGTGTGGTGGCGGCTACAATAGCCTGAGCCCGTTTTTTAGGATCACCGGACTTAAATATTCCTGATCCCACGAATATTCCATCACAGCCTAATTGCATCATTAATGCAGCATCGGCTGGCGTAGCAATACCTCCAGCTGCAAAGTTTACTACCGGAAGTCTCTTTAGCTTAGCTGTTTCAACCACTAATTCGTAAGGCGCCTGCATTTCTTTGGCGGCACTCATCAACTCTTCTTCGGGTAAGCTGCTGACCCAGCGTATTTCGTCATTAACTTGGCGAATGTGGCGGACTGCTTCCACAACATTGCCCGTACCCGGTTCTCCTTTAGTGCGGATCATGGCTGCACCTTCCCTTATCCGGCGCAGGGCTTCTCCTAAGTTTCTTGCTCCGCAAACGAAAGGAACCTTAAAGTTATGCTTGCTTATATGGTATTTATCATCAGCAGGGGTTAATACTTCGCTCTCATCTATAAAATCAATTCCCAAAGATTCGAGTATTTGGGCTTCCACGAAATGACCTATGCGGCATTTAGCCATTACCGGTATGGATACCGCTTCCATAATACGCTCAATGACGCTGGGATCAGCCATACGGGCAATACCTCCCGCAGCTCTTATATCGGCTGGAACCCTCTCTAAAGCCATAACTGCACAGGCACCTGCTTCTTCTGCTATCTTAGCCTGCTCGGGAGTGGTAACATCCATGATGACCCCCCCTTTAAGCATCTGAGCCAGGCCAGTTTTAACGCTAAATGTCCCCTTCTGTTCCATTAAAAGAAACCTCCTTCTTATCAAGCCCGACCGGAATTAAAATATTCCCCATTTGTTCCTTATTTACAAATAAAAATTTTATTCTATTACCCTGGCTTTGTACAGTACCATTAGGGCTCATTTTTATTATTCCTGTTCCGTCCGAAAACGAGCCATGCTTACCACATGATCATTTTCCGGCAGGCGCATTAATAATACTCCTCTGGCATAGCGTTTCTGAACCGATATATCTTCTACTTCTAAACGAATTATTTGACCTTCACTGGTTAAAAGAACTAGTTCGTCTTTTTCTGATACCACTTTGGCCGCTACTACCTCGCCATTTTTATCAGTTAACTCAATGGATTTAACTCCTTTGCCTCCCCGGTTCTGGGTCTTGAATTCATTCAACTGTACCCGCTTGCCGTAACCATTTTTAGTAACAATTAAGACGTCGGCTCCTTCCCGGTACTTATCTAGACCAATAACATAATCGCCTTCGCTAAGGCTAATTCCTTTTACACCGGTAGCTATGCGCCCCATGGGTCTTACTTGGGCAGCTTCAAAAAGAATGGCTTGCCCTAAAGCAGTATTCACCATGACGATATCGCCCTTCACTACCCGTATTACGCCTACCAATTCGTCTCCTGGCTTCAAGTTGACGGCAATCAAACCTGAACGACGTATATTCTGAAATTGGGACAGAGCCACCTTCTTAATAATCCCTTGCAGGGTTATCATCATCATATGCTGTTTATCATCGAATTTCCGGGCTGCTACTAGAGTAGTTACTCTTTCATCAGGCCGCAGCTCAATAAAATTAATCAAGGGCAGCCCTTTGGCCTGGCGGGAAGCCTCAGGCAGGTGGTAGACACGGGTAGAAAAGACTCGTCCTTGATTGGTAAAGAACAGCACGTGGCCCAGGACACTGGTTACTACCACATCAGAGGAATAGTCCTCCGTACGGATGGAGGTAGCGCTTATACCCTTGCCCCCACGACGTTGGGATCTATAGGTATCTAGAGGCTGTCTTTTAATATAGCCCCGGTTTGATAAGGTAATAACCACTTCATGATCATCGATAAAATCTTCCACATTAAAATCAGAGACTTCTTGACTTATTTCGGTGCGGCGTGGATCTCCATACTTTTTCTTAACTTCAGCCAAATCTTCCTTGATCATACCCAGGACTCGTTCTGGTCTGTCCAAAATATCCTGGAAGTCAGCAATCCGGACCAACAGTTCCTGGTATTCATCATCTAACTTGCCTCTTTCCAAATTGGTCAGCTGGACCAAGCGCATATCCAAAATGGCATTAGCCTGGGCTTCGCTTAAACCGAACCGCTCCATCAGGGCCTGGCGGGCTTGTTCCCGATCTTTGCTGCTGGTAATCAGGTCGATAACTTCGTCCAGGTTGTCCAGGGCAATCCTTAATCCCTCTACGATATGCAAACGCTCCTGAGCCACTCGCAGATCATGCTGGGTCCGCCGGATTATAACATCCTGACGATGCTCGACATAGTATTTGAGCATATCTTTTATTCCCAGCACCATAGGCTGACCGTGTACCAAAGCTAACATATTGATACCAAAGCTGTCTTCCATCTGAGTATGCTTAAAGAGCTTGTTAACTACCACATTTACATTGGCATCCCGGCGTACCTCAATTACCACCCGTATCCCATGCCGGTCAGATTCATCCCGTAAATCTACTATTCCTTCTACTTTTTTATCTCGCACCAGGTCGGCAATTTTTTCGATCAGGCGCGATTTATTCACCTGATAGGGTATTTCCGTAATTACAATGGCATTTCTGCCATTGCGTTTTTCTTCTATAGTATAGCGGGCTCGTACTTTGAAGGTTCCCCGTCCGGTTTCATACGCTTTGCGAATACCCTCGTTACCCATTATTATTCCTGCCGTAGGAAAATCTGGCCCCGGCAGCACCTGCATGATTTCATCCACACTGGCTTCCGGGTTATCAATTACCAGCGTAACTGCATCCACCACTTCCGATAAGTTGTGGGGCGGTATATTGGTAGCCATACCTACCGCAATACCAGAGGACCCATTTATAAGCAGGTTGGGGATCCGGGAAGGAAGCACCTGGGGTTCTTGGCGGCTATCATCGTAATTGGGGCGCCAGTCTACGGTTTCCTTCTCTATATCAATAAGCATTTCCCCAGCTATTTTGGACATTCGGCTCTCCGTGTAACGCATAGCCGCAGCTGAATCACCATCTATGGAGCCAAAATTACCGTGCCCGTCCACCAGCGGATAGCGCATAGCAAAATCCTGAGCTAATTTAACCATGGCCTCATAAATGGAGGAGTCTCCATGAGGATGGTATTTACCCATAACTTCACCCACAATATTGGCTGATTTTTTATGGGGTTTGTCATGGGTCATACCCTGGTCATACAAAGCGTAAAGTATACGGCGGTGTACTGGTTTTAAGCCATCCCGCACATCAGGAATAGCCCGGGATACTATAACGCTCATGGAGTATTCCAGAAATGACCTTTTGACTTCTTTTTCAATATCAACGGGTACTACATTATCGAATAAATTTGCTTCTGCCAATGATAATCAACTCCTGTTAAATGTCCAGATTGGTTACAAACCTGGCATTGGCCTGAATAAACTCCCGGCGGGGCTCTACATTATCTCCCATGAGACTGGAGAATATTTCATCGGCCCTGATGGCATCTTCAACTGTGACCTGAAGAATGCGCCGGTTTTCGGGGTTCAAAGTAGTCTCCCAGAGCTGCTCAGGATCCATTTCCCCTAAACCTTTATACCGCTGAATAGTCCACTTTTTGCCGGATTGAGCTATAAATTCGTTCATGGTCTCTTCGCTATGAAAATAATGAATCTCATTTCCTCGTTTAACTCCATATAAAGGCGGCTGGGAAATGTAAATATAACCTTGCTCAATTAGCGGCCGCATAAAGCGATAGAAAAAGGTTAAGAGCAATACCCTTATATGAGAGCCATCCACATCGGCGTCTGTCATTATAAAAATTTTGTGATAGCGAGCTTTGCTAATATCAAAATCTTCGTCTATACCCGTACCCATGGCGGTGATGAGAGAACGTATCTCTTCATTGGAAAGCACCCGGTCCAGCCTGGCTTTTTCTACATTAAGGATTTTGCCCTTTAAGGGCAAAATAGCCTGAAAGTGCCGATCCCTTCCCTGTTTGGCGGATCCGCCCGCGGAATCACCTTCCACAATATACAGTTCGGAAATGGAGGGATCCTTGCTGCTGCAGTCGGCTAATTTTCCAGGCAAAGCAGTAGTTTCCAGAGCATTTTTACGCCTAGTCAACTCCCGGGCCTTTTTAGCTGCTTCCCTAGCCCGCCGGGCCGATATAGCTTTGTCTAGAATACGACGGGCAATGGTAGGGTTTTCATTGAGATAATCTTCCATATTTTCATATATGGCTGATTCCACAATACCGCGGATATAGGTATTACCCAGCTTGGTTTTGGTTTGTCCTTCAAATTGAGGTTCTTTTACTAAAACAGAAACAATGGCTGCTAACCCTTCGCGAATATCTTCTCCCGATAGATTGCTGTCATTTTCTTTTATAAGGTTATTCTTTTTGCCATAGTCGTTGATTACTCTGGTAAGACCATTTTTGAACCCCACTTCGTGGGTTCCGCCTTCCTGTGTATGAATGTTGTTGGCAAAAGAATAGATATTCTCACTGTAACCTGTGTTATATTGCATAGCTATGCGGACGATTACGTCCTCTTTGCGGCACTCTGTATAAAAGGGGGCCTCACTTAACACATCTTTATTCTTGTTGAGATAAGCTACAAAATCCCGCAGCCCATCTTCATAATGCAGTTCCAGTCTAACCGGCTCTTCTTCCCTTTCATCAGCAAACAGGATCTTAAGCCCCTGATTTAGAAAAGCCAATTCCCGCAAGCGCTGTACTATGATATCCCTTTCAAAATTTACTTCTTCAAAAATGTCAGGATCAGGATGAAAATGAATAGAAGTTCCGGTAATATCACTGGTTCCCTCTATATGGACTGGCCCTACTGGCTCTCCCCGTTGGTAAGATTGTTTGTGGATTTGCCCGTCACGATAGACGGTAACGTCCATACGAAGAGAAAGAGCATTTACTACGGAAAGGCCTACTCCATGTAGTCCTCCAGAAATATTATAGCCAGTCCCCCCGAATTTTCCCCCAGAGTGAAGAGTAGTCAATATTAACTCAATAGCTGGGATACCCATGGTAGGATGTATATCCACTGGAATCCCCCGTCCATTATCGGTAACTGTTACCCAATTATCTTTATGAATAGTCACGTTAATAGTATCGCAATATCCAGCTACCGCTTCATCTATGCAATTGTCAACTAATTCGAATACCAAATGATGCAAACCCCGGGGCCCAGTAGAACCAATGTACATGCCCGGGCGCATGCGCACCGGTTCCAGCCCTTCCAGAACCTGTATGTCAGATGCATCATAACCATTTTCATTGAAATTACTCATTTCCACACCTCCTGGGCGAAAAGGGCCGCCCGCTTAAAAAGGGTGTGTGAGGAAATGGGTGACAGGTAAACCTTATCATCACATATGACCAGGGATTTATCTTTGCCTTTTTCACTAATATTGACGAGTTTTTTCTCTGAGCGGGCAATCTCCATAATATCTTGGATATCCTCAGCTATAGGAGGATCAAGATTGAGAATAGCTATGATGTTCTGCGAGTAGATAATATAGTTGTTTCCTAGATGAATATACACGAGATTACTCCTTTCTTGATAATTGGCCGTCTTTCATGTTGTAAACGGAAGCTTGGCCTGGTTTAAAATACTTGTTGTCCATATGCACTGTAGTAAGAAAACTTTGGAAGGAGGCCTCTTGCAGATAACTCAGCAGTCTCTGCTGCCTTTCGTTATCCAGCTCAGATAAAACCTCATCTAAGAGAAAAACAGGATACTCACCTTGGGCCTGCTGCATGGCCATCAATTCAGCTAATTTTAAGCTCACCGCAATACTGCGCTGCTGACCTTGAGAAGCATACTGACGGGCTGGGTGATCGTTCAAGTATATATTGATATCATCCCGGTGGGGACCTATTAGACTGCTTTTACGGCTACATTCCTGTTCAAAAATCTGATTAAGATGGTTTAGCATGGATAATCTTAGAATATCAAAGTTTATTTTATCATTATCTAAGGGAATTGAAACGGCATAACGTAATTTTAATCCTCCTGAATTTTCTCCACTAATCTCTTTATACAAAGGACCGGCTAATTGGTCCAGCAGACTTATCATCTGAATGCGCGCCAATATTACTCTGGCAGCCTCTTCCACAAATACCTCAGTGGTTATGAAAAAACTTTTAGTATTAGCTTGGTTCTTTTTTAATAAAACATTCCTTTTCCTTAAAATTTTAACATAGTTATCCAAGTGATAACCATATTCAGCACTAGCCTGTTTTAACAAAAAATCTAAAAAATATCGCCTTTTACTCGGAGACCCTTTTACCAAATATAAATCGTCTGGTGTAAAGATAACCACACGCAGACGATCTGGATGATGAGAGTTGGTTTTTCGTCCGTTAAGGGTAATAGTCTTCCCCGTATTATAATTATACTTTATCTTAGTCTCAAATAAGCGCTGGTTATATTCGTAACTAGCGCTTAATTCATAGGCTTGAGACTGGTTATTAACCATTATACGATCGCTATTGGTGCGAAATGAACCGCCGGTGGCTAAAACACAGATGGCCTCAAGAAGATTGGTTTTTCCCTGGGCATTGTCACCAACTATTATATTCATAGTCGGAGACGGTCGGTTTTCTACCCTGTGTAGGTTCCTAAATTTAATAGCCCTATAATGAATAATTTTCAAGGACCGTTTACATCTCCTTATTGACTGGTTCGCAAAGGTACCAACACATATAGATAGTAATCCTTCTCCGGGTTAGTTATCAATGCCGGTCCTAATGAACCAGACATATTTAAGTTAACTTTGTCGGTTTCCCCAGCAAATATTTTCATTACATCTAAAAAATAATTGGTATTAAAAGCGATACGAAAGTCTATATCACCACTGATTTCGAAGTCTTCAATCACTTCTTTTATTTCCCCCATAGCTTCCGAGAAAGCGTTGACTGTTATTTCATTTTCACTCAATAAAAACTGAACGCTATGGATTTTTATCTTTTCATCGGTAGGCATGGTTCTGGCCCTTTCCAGGGTTGTGGTAAGGATACTGGTATTAATGGATAAATTGGTACTAAATTGTTTGGGAATAACTTGCTCATAGTTAGGGTACTGACCTTCTATTAACCTAGACATGAGCAGTATATTATCTTTGGTGAAAATAACATTGTTGTCACTAAAGCTTATATCTATAGTATCTTCATCGTCATCTAAAAGACGGGTTAGCTCATTAACCGTACGAGTAGGAATTATAAAGTTAAAAGGAGCCAAATCTTTTTGGGGCAGAGAATAGCTATAATAGGCCAGGCGGTGAGTATCAGAAGCCACTATCTTCAGCTTCCCTTCAGCTAAAACATCAAATAAAACCCCGGTAAAGACCTGCCTGAAGTGAGTGACGGCCGTGGCAAAGGAAGTTTTTCTAAGTGCTTCTTTTAAGATATTTTGCGGTAATGAAAAGCGATGTTCCATGTGCTCTATGGGCAGTCCTGGATACTCTTGATCTTGATAAATATTTATATATCCCGAAGAACGCCCATAATTAATATTAAGCCGCGCTGTTTCCTGATTTAATTCAATACCAATAGTTGATTCCGGGAGAAGTTTGATAAAGTCGGCAAAATAATAGGCATTGACTAGCACCGAACCTTCTTTCTCTATTTGTACCTGGTCGGTGGAGGCTCTGATACCTATTTCCATGTCCGTAGCTGTCATAGTTAGCCCCTTGTCCTTTGATACTTCAATTAAGAGCCCAGATAGAACAGGTATGGTGTTTTTACTGGATGCTGCCCGGTAGACCAAGGTGGTTAGAGCAGATAGCTCATTCTTTTCGATAAAAAACTTCAATTGAAACCCTCCCAAATTTTTTTCTCACAGGCGGTCATATCTTATTTAATTATTATTTATTAGACATTCGCAGTCGTAGTAGTAGAGTCGATTTTTATGTGGATAAGCCTGTCCAACTAAGAAAATAATGGCTTTATGATATGAGGACAACCATGTTGACAACTTGTCCTATTTTATTTGAGTAGGGTCCAGCCTTTGGGATAACTCTTCTATGGCATGGGCCAACTCCGGGTCATTGGTAATTTCTTTTTCCATTTTTTCGGTAGCGTGTATAACGGTAGTATGATCTCGCCCACCGAATTGATCTCCGATCTGTGGATAAGATGCATCGGTCAGCTTACGACATAAGAACATGGCCACCTGGCGGGGAATAACTATTTGTTTATTGCGCTTTTTTGATAATAATTCGCTCATTTCAATATTATAATAGTTACAAATTTCCTTTTGAATCATCTCTATGGTAATTTTCCGTGGTCTAGAGGGAGGCAAAATGTCTTTTAAGGCTTCGGTTGCCAAGGCCATATCCAAGGTTTTGCCGGTAACGGTAGCATAAGCAACCAAACGTATCAAAGCTCCTTCTAATTCACGGATATTTGATTCAATGCTATTAGCAATGTAGTCTAGAATATCGTAAGGGATATTTAAGTTTTCCATCTGTGCTTTTTTGCGCAGTATAGCGATACGGGTTTCTAAGTCCGGTGGCTGAATATCGCAGATGAGGCCCCATTCGAAGCGGCTGCGCAGGCGGTCCTCCAGGGTTGGTATATTCCGAGGAGGCCGATCGCTGGATATGACTAGTTGTTTATTGGCTTCGTATAAACTGTTAAAAGTGTGGAAGAATTCTTCTTGGGTACGTTCTTTTCCGGCTAAAAACTGAATGTCATCGATGAGCAGCACATCTATGTTGCGATACTTGTTACGGAATCCTGAGGTATTATCATCGCGAATAGAGCCTATCAACTCATTGGTAAACTGCTCGGAAGAGACATATGTAACAGTGGCGTTGCGGTTCTTTTGATTGATATGGTGTCCAATAGCCTGCATTAAATGAGTTTTGCCTAACCCCACTCCTCCATAGATAAACAGTGGATTATAAGCCCGGGCTGGGGCCTCTCCCACGGCATAGCAGGCCGCATGAGCAAATCGGTTGCTATTGCCTACCACAAAGGTGTCAAAAGTATATTTAGTATTAAGAAAGGAAGAGGTTCCTGTCTGAGGGGCAAAAGCCTCGGTTATTAATTCTATGGATACATCCTGGTTAGTAAGGGCCCGCAAATGATTGTGCATAGTATTTAGATAGCGAGATTCTATCCATTCCTTGGTCAAGGAGTTGGGAACGGATATGTAGAATTTGTTGCCGCGTACTTCACTGAACTTGGCCTTGGAAAACCATATATCAAAACTGGTGGAACCAATCTCATCACGAATAATTTGCATAACTTTGGACCAGATTGTGGCATAGTCGTGTTGGTAGGCCATTATAATCCTCCCTGTTTATATGTGGAAAAAATGTACTGTTGAAAAGCATGTTTATGTGGATAAAAGGATATGGCGGTCATTTAAAACATGCTCAGCATTGCCTGTGCAATAAGCCCAATATAGTATAATGATAGCAAATAAAAAGGCAGTTTCAAAGTGGAGATACAGTAATCAGCTTGACACGCCTTGGCGCGCATCTCTATAATTATAGATGCTTATTTAACGAAGGAGGGCCTATATAATGAAGAGAACCTATCAGCCAAAAACGCGGCAGAGAAAGAAAGAGCATGGATTTCGCAGTCGGATGTCTACCCGCTCAGGGCGTAGGATTCTGGCCAATCGCCGTAGAAAGGGAAGAAAAACCATTTCGGCTTAAGGTCGTGGTAAGCGGCCTTTTATTTTACCCGCGCAAGGAAGGGTTTTAATGCTGGGTAGAGAATTTAGAATAACGTCTGCTCAGGAATATAATAATATATACAGGTTTGGCAAAAAAATCCCAGGAAGATTTATGGTTTTGTATTATTTGAGGAATAATCTGGGATATAACCGCTATGGTTTTGTTACCAGTGCAAAGGTAGGAAAAGCCGTTGTGCGTAATCGCATAAAACGCCAGCTTAGGGAAATGGTTAGACAAATGAACCCATCGATAAAACCAGGGTATGATTTAGTGCTGGTGGTACGCCACCATGCCGGTTCAGCTGATTATCAACAGTTAGAAAAGGACCTTAGGATGGTTTTAAAGAAAGGCCAAATGTAAATGAGAAGGCTAGTAATCTGGTTAGTTAAGATATATCAGGCATTTACCTGTTTTAGGCCACCAGCATGCCGTTTTTATCCTTCCTGTTCTAATTATGCGATTCAAGCTGTGGATAAACATGGAATATTAAAGGGCGGATGGTTGGCCGTTCGACGAGTATTAAGATGTCACCCTTTTCAACCAGGGGGATACGATCCGGTGCCCTAATAATAGCAAATGGTCTAGCAGTGATCCTGGCCGGTTAACAAGGAGGTGGAACCTGTTACCAAGAAATTGGTAAGCAGGGTTTGATTTGTGGCAATCATTTGTACAGTGGTTTGCTGATGTAATTCAATGGATGTACCTGCTCACAGGGCAGATAGGTTTACCTAATTACGGTTTAGCCATTATTTTCATGACCATAGTTATTAAACTGGTCATGTTTCCCTTAACCCAAAAGCAAATGAAATCCATGCGGGCTATGCAACAGCTACAGCCTAAGATGCAATACATACAGGATAAGTATAAGGATAATCCCCAGTTAATGCAGACTAAAATGATGGAGATGTATAGAGAACACGGGGTTAGTCCTTTTAGCTCTTGTTTGCCCTTGCTGATTCAAATGCCTATCTTTATAGCATTTTATCAATCATTATTAAATTTTCCATTTTCGGTAGCTGAACATGCTAGTTTTTTATGGATTCCCAACATAGGTGAGCGCGATCCATACTTGCTTTTAGCTGTCTTGGCAGCAGTAACCACCTTTTACCAGTCTAGACTTTCTACGGTTAATGCCCAAGATCCCACCCAAAAAACCATGCTGTATATCATGCCATTATTCATGGCCTGGATAGCCGCGACTTTACCGGCCGGACTACCGTTGTACTGGGTAACCTTCAATATTTTAGGTATCTTACAGCAGCTTTATGTTAATCGGACTAGCCGTTTAGCAGTGGAAACCGGCGTTGGTGTGCAGGTAAAAGCCCAGGAAACAGTGGTGGACAACCCAGACCAAGAAAATAAGGAACCAGCACCTGTGGAGAAGGCAGAAAAGAAAGAGGTAAAAGGGAAACAGCAAGAAGTGAGGAGGGACAAAGGAGGAAAGAAGAGCAGTGGAAGCAAAAAGTATCGAAAAGCGGGGAAAAAGCGTCGATGAGGCCATAAAAGCAGCCTTAGAGGAATTGGGATGTGATATTGACGACGCGATAATAGAAGTCATTGAAGAACCCGCCCGAGGACTGTTGGGTCTAGTTAAAAAGCCCGCTGTGGTTAGGGTTACCCGCCGGGATAAACCCGAGGAAGAAGTACGTAAAGTTCTGGAAGACCTGCTCAAAAAGATGAAAATTGATTATGAGATTAGGAAAGTGGAGAGTGAGGAAGGCCGGGTCCGCATCAATATTAGCGGCAAAGATATGGGGTTGTTAATTGGACGAAAGGGAGAGACCTTAAATTCTCTGCAATTTATGGTGGGCTTGATAGTAAATCGCCGGCGGCAGGAGAGAATTAGAGTGATTTTAGATGTAGAAGATTATCGCAAGAAAAAGGAACAATCTCTGGAGGCCCTGGCTTTAAGACTTTCTGAGCGGGTAAAGAAAACCAAACGTAATGTAGTAATGAGGCCGATGAATTCACAGGAAAGAAGAATAGTTCATACGGCTCTTCAGGGTGATCCACAGGTAACTACGTACTCTATGGGAGATGAACCTAATAGGAAAGTAGTAATATCCTTGAAAAAATAACTGTAGCAGAAAGGCCCCTTAAGCGGGCCTTTTTTTTATGGCAGCTGCCCGGGTGTAGAAGAAAGATTGGTTTGGTAAAATAATAGCAGGCCATGAGGTTATGAAACCCACCTGCAGTTAATAAGGAATAGGCTAGCCCAAGCTTGACATAGAGGGTAAAAATCATGGATTAGGGGTGGCAAAAGTGCAGGACAATATAGCGGCTATCTCAACTCCACCTGGTGAAGGCGGTATAGCTATTGTCCGCTTAAGCGGTGATAAAGTAATTGAAATAACGGAGAGGTTGTTTAAACCTTATCGTCCCGAGGTGCAATTAACCCAGCGCCCCACCTACACCATGACCTTGGGTTGGATAATAGACCAGGCTGGACAGCCGGTTGATGAAGTAATAGTTAACATAATGCGCCATCCCCGTAGTTATACCGGTGAGGATGTAGTGGAAATAAACTGTCATGGTGGGACATTACCGGCCCGAAGGATATTGGAAAGAATTCTGCAAGAAGGGGTACGCCTGGCCGAACCAGGGGAATTTACCCGCCGGGCTTTCTTAAATGGCCGCTTGGATGCCAGTCAGGCTGAAGCAGTTATCGATATTATCCGTGCTAAAACTGACAAAGCTATGCAAATTGCCATGCGTCGTTTGCAGGGCAGCACAGGTCGTTTAATTGCCAAGCTGGAGGATGAACTGATACAAATAAATGCCCTAGTGGAAGCCAGTATGGATTTTCCTGATGAAGTTGGGGATCCTGACTATGATGAATTAAAGGAGCGGTTAGAAAAGGTTGTTGACCAGCTGGATCATATGCTGGAAGCAGCCAGGCGGGCGGATGTTTATCGTGACGGTATAACGGTAGCTATCGTTGGCAAACCCAATGTGGGTAAATCTAGTTTGCTCAATGCCCTGCTAAGAAAGGAAAAGGCTATAGTAACTGATATTCCAGGAACGACCCGGGATATAATTGAAGATTGGCTGAATATCCGGGGGATACCGGTGCGAATCCTGGATACAGCAGGAATAAGAGCCACTGAAGATGTGGTAGAAAAGATAGGAGTAAAGCGCTCTCAGGAGATTATCAAACAAGCAGATCTGATAATCTTTTTGCTAGACGTTACTTCGGGGATAACCGCTGAAGATCAGTTTATTTACGAAAACATTGATCGTAGCAAGCTGATTGTACTGGTAAACAAAGAAGATTTGGAAGATAAAAGAGTTTCCGAAGAGGATTTGCTTAAGATGTTTGGGGATATTCCTGTTATCCGCGGTTCAGTAAAAGAAGAAGTGGGCTTGGAAGAACTGGAAAGCCTTATTGAAGAATTGGTTTTGGCGGGCGGCTTAAGCAGTGATGATCTAGAAATGGCGGTTAATTTAAGGCAGAAACAGTCCTTAACGGCAGCCCGACAGCATATACAAGACGTACTCAGTTTTCTGTCTACCGCTACCCTGGACTGTCTGGGGGTAGACTTAAGAGGAGCCTTGGAATCCCTGGGCGAAATAACCGGTAAAAACTTGAACGAAGAGGTCTTGGATCGTATTTTTCACGATTTTTGTATTGGTAAGTAAACAGGTTGGCTGGGAGGTAAACAGTGGATGATAACATATGCTGCAGGTAGCTATCAGGTAGTTGTTATAGGAGCGGGACACGCTGGCTGTGAAGCAGCCTTGGCTGCTGCGCGCATAGGCTGTTCTACTCTCCTGGTTACACTTAGTATGGAAAACATCGCTTTAATGCCCTGCAACCCCTCCATTGGTGGACCGGCTAAAGCCCAACTGGTTAGAGAAATGGATGCATTGGGCGGAGAAATGGGTATTAATATCGATAAGGCCAATATTCAGATAAGAACCATTAACACTGGTAAAGGACCAGCCGTGCAAGCTTTGCGGGCTCAGGCTGATAAATATGAGTATCACAAAGAGATGCTGCGTACGCTCTTAAACCAACAGAATCTCGATATAATGATGGCAGAAGTGGCCAGAATAGAGACTAAATCAGGCCGGGTAACAGGTATAGTAACCAAAACCGGTGCTTATTTCGAATGTCAAGCCGTGGTGGTTACTTCGGGAACCTACTTAAAGGGCCGTATCATAATTGGAGACATAATATTTGATGGTGGGCCCGGTAATCAGTTCCCGGCAACCATGCTGTCGCAATGTTTGCAGGATCTGGGCTTTGAATTAGGACGCTTTAAGACCGGCACCCCTCCCCGTATCAGCAAGAAATCAGTTGATTTTTCTAAAATGAAGGAGCAGCCAGGAGATGAACAGCCGCTGCGATTCTCTTATATGAGTCCGCCCGTAAAGCGACCTCAATTGTCATGTTGGCTGACTTACAGCACACCAGAAACTCATAAGATAGTAATGGATAATTTGGACCGAGCTCCGATGTTTACGGGGGTTATTCAAGGCCGGGGCCCTCGCTATTGCCCTTCTTTTGAAGACAAGGTAGTTCGGTTTTCCCACAAGGACAGCCACCAGCTGTTTGTTGAGCCCGAAGGCCGGGCTACCGATGAAATGTATGTACAGGGCTTGAATACCAGTCTGCCTGAAGACGTTCAGATTAGAGTGCTGCGAAGTATTCCCGGTTTGGAAAATGTACGCATGATTCGTACCGGGTATGCTATTGAATACGATTATATCCCCGCTTCCCAATTAAAATTATCTTTGGAAACCAAAGCCGTAGAAGGGTTGTTTACGGCGGGTCAAATCAACGGCACTTCCGGGTATGAGGAAGCCGCTGCCCAAGGACTAATAGCCGGGATAAATGCTGCTATGAAGGTTTTAGACCGAGAGCCGTTGATATTGAAACGCAGCCAGGCATTTATAGGGGTTTTAATCGATGATCTGATCACTAAGGAAATGGATGAGCCCTATCGCCTGCTTACCTCACGAGCGGAATACCGTTTACTGTTACGCCAAGATAATGCGGACCTGCGGCTTACCGAAATAGGGCGTCAAGTGGGATTGGTAAGCGATGAACGGTGGGAAGTTTTTCAGAAAAAAGTTCATCTGCTAGAACAAGAAAAACAAAGATTGCGCGATTATGGTGCTACACCTGCTGATGAGGTAGTAGGAAACATACTGGCCCAAAAAGGAAGCGCCCCCTTAAAGGATCGGGTTTCTTTATGGGACCTGCTGCGTCGCCCGGAGCTGGAGATCGAGGACTATATAAAAGCTGGTCTAGTGCCCGAGTACGATTTGGATATACTAGAGCAACTGGAAGTCCAGGCTAAATATGAAGGCTATATTAACAAGCAGTATGAACAGGTGCAGCGCTTTGAAAAAATGGAAAGCAGATTAATTCCTGAACAAATAAACTACGAAAATGTACCGGGCTTGTCCAACGAGGCCAAACAAAAGCTGACCCAGTTCCAACCTATGTCGGTAGGACAAGCGTCCAGAATAGCTGGAGTATCACCGGCCGATATTAATGTTTTATTAATCTATTTAGAAAAGGAAAGAAGGAAATAAGAGGATTGCATGGAATATATTAGTAAATTTAGAGAAATGCTCTTGGCTGAAAATCAAAAACATAATTTAGTAAGCCGGCGTACTTTGGAAGAGGATTTTGATAAACACATTAGCGACAGCCAAGAAATACTAAAATATACTTCTCTAGACAATTGCCGCATAGCTGATATGGGCAGCGGAGCAGGTTTCCCCGGACTCATTTTAGCTATGCATTGCCCCACAGCCCAGTTTATATTAGTGGAGTCAGATAGAAAAAAAAGCGCCTTTCTAGAAACAGTTGCTCTGGAGTTGGATTTGGGCAATGTAAAAGTGGTAACAAGTCGCCTGGAAAAGCTAGGTCACGACAGTTATTTTAGAGAGACTTTTGACATAGTTACAGCCCGGGCTTTGGCAGCACTAAACGTATTGCTGGAATATGGAATACCGCTATTAAAAAGCGGTGGCATTGGCTGGTTCTGGAAGGGCAGCAAAGCCGATGAGGAAGTGGAGCAAGCGCAAAAAGCTCTGCAAGTTCTGCATACTCGAGTGGAAAGCATTTATTGGTATAAACTTATTGAACAGCGCGACCGAGCACTGGTGAAGGTGGTAAAAGAAAGCCCGACTCCTGCCCAGTATCCACGCAGGACGGGGATTCCATCGAAAAGGCCCCTGTAAAGGAGGAGTTCTGGTATGGTGATGAAACGGTTGGAAAAGCTGTTAGGTAAGTCCGATTCAGTGCAGGTGGAGGAAATTGAACTAACTCGCATTGAGCCCAGTCCCTATCAGGCGCGCCGTCAGTTTGAGGAAAGAGAATTGTCTGATTTGGCTCAATCAATTGAAAACTACGGAGTAATCCAACCTATTGTGATCCGCCCGGTGGGAGAGAAGTTTCAGATTGTGGCCGGAGAAAGGCGTTATCGCGCTTGTGCATTACTAGGGCTTCGCACGATCCCTGCTATTGTGCAAAAGATGGAAGACGAAAGGGCAGCAGCAGTATCTTTAATAGAAAATTTACAAAGACGAGAACTCAACTATTTTGAGGAGGCGCTGGCCTATCAAATGCTGATCGAAGGGTTTGGGCTGACCCAGGATGAATTGGCCAAACGCATAGGCAAAAGCCAATCAGCCATTGCCAATAAATTGCGCTTGCTGAAACTGCCGGAACCCATTCGCGACCTTATATCCCCGGAGATAATCACTGAACGCCATGCCCGTTCTTTACTGAAGCTAACTGCTCCGGAAATGCAGATGGAAGTGCTGCGTCAGATTTACGAACGGGACTTAAATGTTAAGGAAACAGAAAAACTGGTGGAAGAACTGAGTCATAATAACATTCCCCGGGAAAGCGGCCTAAGGGATGATGGCCAAAGTGTTTCCATGGTTATCAGAGATGCCCGTATATTTATAAATACCATCAAGGAAACCGTTAAAAGAGCCCGTCAAACGGGAGTAGATATCTCCATGACCGAACGCAATGGGGAGGAAGAATATGAATTGCTCATAAAAGTACGCAAACAAAAACGAGGAAATGTGCTAACATTGCCCCGCTAGAAGTAAAAATTAAATCATAACCCTCCATACCTAAGTAAAGAAAAGAGGCCTCACAAGGAGGCCTTTTTTGACGGTTTGCTTGGCCCCCGGAAAGGGGCCAAGGAATATTAATAAAGTAACGATATCAATTAGGTCCCGGGCATTTTGGTAAAGACACCGCGAGGATCCACCACAGTACGCAAAATCTCTAAAACTTCATCTGGTGGAGGCTCGACGGTTTCAATCTTATCAGGTACCAAAAGTTCAAAACCTGTACATGCTTGAGCAATTTCTACAGTCATTCCCGGATTCAAAGCCTTGATACGCATTCTTTTACTAACTGGTTCGAAATCATATACCCCTACCTGGGTTACAACCGCTATGGGACCTCCATATAGCCCAGCTTTTTGCCGGCTGTCTCCACCGTCTAAAAAGCCAGGGGTGGTTAAGAAGTCCACTCTTTCCGGAAAGCGGTCGGGAGTCTGTAACCCTACTAAAACGGATTTTTCAGTAAGCGAACCAATATCGTTTCCGCCGCCGCTGCCAGGCAGAATCGACTTTAGATTTTCATAACTACCGATTACGGAAGTGTTAACATTTCCATACATGTCAATTTGGGCTCCGCCTTGGAAGGCAATATCCACATAGCCCAGAGCACATTGGCCAAATGAAATAGCCATTTCCATAGACATGGGTGCTTTGCGGAAAGTAAAGGGATCCCCTACAGACCAGGGCATATCGCAGCCTTCACTGGGGTCTTGGCCACCGCTTTCAAAAACCATAGTTATATTTTTAGCATGGGTTTGATGAGCCAGCATGGCTCCAACCATGGGAAGGCCGGTTCCTACGTATACTATTTGTCCGTCTTCAATCAACAAAGACAAGTTATAGGCCAGCATTTCCAACGGATTAGCAGGTGCTACATTGCTCATGATTTCCCTCCTCACTTAATCCCTTTTGGGTATTACTTCTTGATAATGGAAACTGATAGCAGTATCGTCGGCGACGCCTTCGGCTGCCTCCACTAAGCGGCGGGCGTGATCAATAACGCGAATGCCCCCAGCTTTTTCTATAAAGTCATACTGGTCCTTTGTATTCATAATCCAGTTATCAGTGTAATCAAGCATATTTTCGTGAGTATAAGTTCCAATGCGGACTAAGAATTCCCACCACTCACGATTCCAGTAGTAATGACCTGGGCAGCAACCTGGATAAGCTCCATAGGGTAACTCAACTACTGCATCAACATACCAGAAGGGGATGCTGGCATTACCCTTATCTCTAATAGTCATTTCCGGAACAATTCGCTCTGCGGTAATTATGACTTTACGGCACGCTGCGGCTAAAGCGACATCGTTAATGGCAGGGCCATAAATAACAGCATTGCCATAACGGTCTGCCTGCTGAACATGGATGATGCAGACATCGGGAAATAGGGCGGGAATCATACAAACGGGGTCTTCCTCATCACTGACGGGATTATTAATAACTTTGACATAGGGGTTTTTGGTAACCATGTCGGTTCCCAGTAACTGCTTAGAGGCGATGCAGGGGGACCCTAATTGGGCGGCCTTAAAACCTTGAGCCATAGAGCCATGACTCCAAATAGAATAGATTTGGGCATATTTTTCTTTTATCATACGGGCAAAGTTTTTATCATTGCCGCGCATTTCTACGCCCACATAGGAAAGGTGTAGGCCTGTCATGCAGCCCCGGGACATCATATATGAGGTGTTAGACATGGGGGAACCAATACCAGTAAGGTTCTTTTTCTGTTGACGAACAAGTTCAAAATAGGCTTGAATAGGACTTCTTACGTAAGAAAAGCCCGTTTCCGCAAAAATGTCACCATCCCAGACAAATTCTGCGATAGCTTCTGATAAGGACATACGCTTGTCCCTCTTACGACGATCTTTTTTTAGATGGAATTCACGGGCGTCTCTGTAATCAACAAGACGCTTGAGATGGTCTTCGTTGGAATACTTATGATCCATAAAGATGAACCTCCTTATTTATTTAAGTAAAAGAGAGCATAAGAAGACCGGCTCGAATCACCCCCCCAAACGAGTTCCGCTTTCCATTGAGATCATAATAAGGAGAAATATTGCTGGTTTCTGCAAAACTCCCATTAAACAGCGACTAGTGTAAATTTTCCGAAAATAGAAAATCACCGTATGTAATAAATATATTATAAATAGATAACAGTTAGCTAACAACAAGAAAATTAGAAATAACTCAGAAGACGGAATAAAATGACAAAAACATAGCATAAACGCAGAAAACGCAATATCATAAAACGAGATAAGAAGAGCAGGTTATGACAAAGAGCCAAAAGACAAATAGCGTTATAGTAACAAGCAACCACGGACAACTCACGTAGAATAAACTTTAATACTTAGCAAGAAGGCCAAAAGATGATTAAGTTAACTCTAGTCAAATACCAAATAGTTGTTATAAGTGAACAGTTTCTTTTTGTTAGCAGGATTTATTAGTTAAGCAGGCGAAGTAGTTTTAGGTTAGGGACTAGAAAGGGCGATTGGTCAATGTCAAAGGTAATAGCAATTGCAAATCAAAAAGGCGGAGTGGGCAAAACTACTACTGCCATTAACCTGGCAGGGTACATAGCTCAGGAAGGATATAAGGTATTGCTTATTGATGCCGACCCCCAGGGCAATGCTACCAGCGGGCTGGGAGTGCAGCGGAGAAGATTAAAAGTATGTATTTATGACCTGCTTATTAATGGACTCCAGCCTCAGCAGGTTATTACGCAGACGCGAATAAATCGCCTTCATCTTATACCCGCAACTATACAACTAGCTGGTGCCGAGGTAGAGTTAGTGGCCCAGGAAAACAGAGAAGAGGCCTTGCGAAAAGCTATAGAGCCTATAAGGGATAGATACGATTATATCTTTATTGACTGTCCCCCATCATTAGGATTGCTTACTTTGAACGGACTAGTGGCAGCTGATTCTGTTTTGGTACCATTGCAGTGCGAATATTATGCATTGGAAGGCCTTACTCAGCTAATGGATACCCTGCAGCGGATAAGAAAACGATTAAATTCACAATTAACACTAGAAGGAATTGTTTTTACCATGTTCGATGGAAGAACCAACTTGTCAATTCAGGTAGTGGACGAAGTAAAGAAACATTTTCGCAAGGAGGTCTATCGAACCATAATACCAAGAAACATTCGGCTTAGTGAAGCGCCCAGCCATGGCAAACCAATTATGCTATATGATCCGCGTTCCCGGGGAGCAGAAGTATATGCGGAATTAGCCAAGGAGGTGTTAAACCGTGTCAAAAAAGGAGCGCGGCTTGGGAAGAGGACTTGACGCACTACTGGCAGGAACGATGGATGGAGATTATGAACCGGTGCGCGAGATGAGTATTGACGAGATACATCCCCGTGCCGATCAGCCTCGCAAAAGATTTGAAGAAGAATCATTACAGGAATTAGCTGACTCCATAAAAGAGCATGGAATATTGCAGCCCGTGTTGGTTCGCCCCATTAAAAAGGGTTATGAAATAATTGCCGGGGAGCGGCGCTGGCGGGCCGCTCAACTGGCGGGTTTATCTTTTATTCCTGTAGTAGTTCGTGACATTGACGATCAGAAAGCGGCGGAGATAACTTTAATAGAAAATATTCAGCGGGATGATCTGACTGTTGTGGAGGAAGCTAGAGCTTACCGGAGATTGGCAGAGCAGTTTGGATATACACAGGAAGTTATTGCAGAGAGGATTGGCAAGAGCAGAGCATATGTAGCCAACACCATGCGCATTCTAAACCTGCCTGAGGAAATACTACAGATGCTGGAAGAAGGCCAATTGAATGCCGGGCATGTTCGCCCATTATTATCACTACCATCGGCCGCACAGCAGTTGGCAGCTGCTAAGGAAATAGCGGCGAACAAAATGACCGTAAGACAGGTCGAATCTAAGGTGAAAAAGAAGCGGATAAAACTCAATATTCCCCCCGATAAGCCGGTGGAACTAATAGAGATTCAGGAAAAAATTCAGCAGCATTTTGCTACCCGGGCAGCAATTACCCGGCAGGGCAAAGGCGGAAAAATCGAAATAGCTTTTTATAGCGATGAGGATTTAGAAAGAATTCTGGAACTAATGGGGATCTTGGAATAGAGGTTATGGTTTTTATCAAAGACAGAAATGTTTCACGTGAAACATTCTGTTTTGGTTTAAAACAAGTCTGGTTTGTCATTGTTGTGAAAATACCTCTCACAGTTGTCCTCATGGCAGTAGGTTGGCCATGAGCACCTTGGTGTAGGATCCGATATAGTCGGTGAAGATGGGCGGAGGTCGGGGAGGCGAGGGACAGGACGTCCGTAAGAGGGCTACAAAACAGGATGTTTTGTTTAGCCCGGTACCCCCTGAGTCGCACATCAAGCCGTTAACTATATCGTGACGGCGGAATAGGTGCGCATGGAGAACCTACTGGCTATGATTGGTTTTCATTCATCGTGGTCTGCGCTACAGGTGATAATTGCTATGAAAATCCCTCGCGGTGACAAAGAAGACGACTATTTTGTCATAAGCCGTTCCGGCACTCCCGATGTTCCCTTCGGTCGCGGCCAAAGTTGCGAGCCCCGTCTGGGGCGTGGTAATCTCTATATCGACGCTAACCACTGCTTTGCAGGAGTGTTAGCCAGCTCGCTCCAAGACTCCTTGCCTACAACACATCGGATTACTTCGGTGCGAAGCGGACAGCTCGCAATTCGGCAGCCATGCACTCAGTCCTCGCTGCTCGAAACCTCCTGTTTCGAGCGACCCTTCGCAGCCCTCAGTTTCGCCGTGTGTTGCAGCGGCTCGTCATACGTCACTCGCCCGGCTAATACTCCTGCTAAAGCCGACCAGCAATGAACAATGTTTGTTATTATTGGACATGGATTATGTGGCCTATTAGATTTGCATTTCACTGCTAAATTCGATTTCTTCCTAAATGATGAAAAAGGATCAATAGCCAGCAGGTGTACCGCTGCGGTTTCACTTTTGATTATTTTGGAGGGAATAAGTACTCCCTCCATAAAAACGGCATTCTTCACTGGTTAGCAGACTACAATGTTTCACGTGAAACACTGGTGATTATCAAAAAGTTGTTAATAATGAGTAATTCTAAGCGGCATGTTTGTAAATAGCAAGTTTTAGAAAATAATTACGTAAAGTTTTAGGAGACTAAGAGATTCGGGAGGATGGCAAGTGTGTCGGTGTCTTGGAATCATGATCCAGAGCCCCTGCAGCGTAGTCAACTTAGGTTAAGGCTTGGCCGCATCTACTATACCTGGCGGCGCCAACTGCAGTGGCTAGCCTCTGGTACAAAATATGCTTGTTATACTTACCGCAATTCGACGCTCCCCTATCTAGCTTTTACCCACCAAACACCTCTATTACGAAAACTGTCCCAGGTTGACATGCAATTGCAATACAACAAAATTACCAATCTTCAATTAGCGGGACAGACCATGAACGGGTTGATATTAAAACCGGGAGAAGTGTTTTCCTTTTGGAAACTGGTAGGCAAACCAACCAAGCGTAAGGGATATTTAAAGGGCATGGTGCTGTGTAATGGCAGATTTGATCCGGGAACGGGCGGGGGATTGTGCCAATTATCAAATCTTATTTACTGGATGACGCTGCATACACCCCTAACCGTAACCGAACGATGGAGGCATAATTATGATGTATTTCCCGATAGCAACCGAACACAGCCTTTCGGCAGCGGGGCTACGGTTAGCTATAACTATATAGATTTGCAGATACAAAACAATACCGGGGCCGACTACCAGCTTTTGGTTTGGCTGGATGATGAGTTTTTGCATGGAGAATGGCGCTGTAGCCAACCGTTGATATACAGGTACAGGGTATATGAACGGGAGCATATCATAAAAGCGGCCTGGTGGGGTGGATACATTCGCAGCAACGTGCTTTACCGTAAAATCATTAATGGTAACGGGAGCGAGGTTGGGGATGAACACGTTTGCAGCAACCGGGCGATAATGATGTACCAGCCCTTGCTGCCTGAGAAAGGAGAAACTTAAAGGTCAGCCATGCAGGCCAACACAGTGTTAGGTTGTTATTAAAAGTATACCAAGTTATTTACTGTACATTTAAGGGGGGATGTTTGTGAATTACCATATCAAACGATTAATGGGCTATATAATTTACCTAGCTGCCATCGGTTTCTTAATAATTAAAGTTGAGCAATTGAACAGGTATTATCAGAACATTTATTCATACAACTTTCAACCACCCTATTTATGGATTCTATTTGTAATGATAGGATTTCCGGCTTTGGTGGGGTCGCTTTTGGCCTTGCCCCAATTAGTAAAGACAGCCCGTCAGGATGGAGCATGGAAGGTGGATTGGCTCCGTCTAGTAGTTCTTAGTCTACCCGGACTTTTGTTTGTCCTGACCTATATTATATGTATACTGCTTCCTCAATTAACGCTATTGGTGACGGCAGTCAGTAACATATTAGGGTACCACCAAGCTTTGGCGAAAGTAGCTGGCATACTATGGGGCTTTGTACTGTTAAATTCACTTTATAAGCAACCAGAAATCAACTGAGAAGGAGTAAATAAAGTGGCATAATATTCAGATACAAAAGGTGGGGTATTGTTTTAGCATCCAGCTATAACTACAAGATAGGCAAGGAACAACTCCAAATGGAATGCGGGGGACCGATTATATGGACAAAGGTGATCTCAAAGCGGTTACAGGCATACTTATAAGTATGTTGATAGGAACAATAATATATAAAGCGGGAAAATACTTAGTGACCGGTGAATTGCATTTTGATGCCAGCGATATAATGGACTCTGTGCCAGTATTTATAGGGTGTTTGTTTGTCTATATAATAGTTAACAAAACGCGCTGTCGCTGACATAGTGATGCATTAATATAGAGTTATACATAACAGGCATGCGATAATTGTTATAACACAGTGCATCCCAGACCGGGTATTTCATTGGAATGCGCAATAAAACGATTGATTTAATCTTGTTTTATATTTAACAATTCTGATAGCCTCAATCGTCATGAAGGCCATACTCAACGCCCAACTTATGCCCATAAGTCCAATCGTTAAACTGTTTTCCTCTGAAAGTATAGCAGGCGGCACGGTTCTTTGATTACTTATAAGTTGGATAAATAACTATGGTTCAGTATAGCCTTATTCCCTTAATTGTTGCGCAAATAGCAGGTAATTACAATACTTCTCAGCGATACGCCAGAGGACACAAAAGACCGGAAAGCTGGCTCTGGTTAATAAAGGGACCTGATCCTCTCACCGGTCACTTCGTAAAAAACATTTCCAAAAAAGGAAACAATATGCACATTAGAGAAATAAACCTAAATGGCATTTTAATAAGGAGTAGATTCTATATGGCCTTACTGTATTACTTGCTTTTAATACCCTTGTTAATATTTATAATAACGTCACTTTTTCAATACCTGTGGAATATAACCATGCCTGATACATTTTCGTTAAACCCAATAACCTTTTGGCAATCATTCCGACTGCTTCTTATGGCTTTAATACTATTTAATGGTTTCAAATACCTCTCGGGCCTATTAGGTCTTTTAAGTATGTTACATTTGTAGAATGATTCACAAGCTAAGTTGAGTCCCTCTAAAAACGCCATCGTTTTATCCCCAGGTTACAACCAATCACCAAAAAATTAAGCACAATATTTTACGTCCTAGCCGCCTTTACAACACTTAAAGCCTATGCAGAAAGCCAGTCTGAGAGGAAAATTCCAGTGCTCGTTTTCAAAACACCACAGGGAAGTGAATAGATTAGGCAGGTGAGGTTTAATGCCCAAAAACCTAAAACGTTTCCTGAGCATAGCCGCGGGCGGCTTATTGGGGGCTACCCTATATGGAATTGGTCAACACTTGATCACTGGTTACACCGATATAGAGTATTTGGTTCGATTTACGGTTTTTTGGTTAATTGGAGGTTCGATCGGTTTTCTGATTGCAATAAAGATGTTAGATCTTTAGGCGGTGGACACCAGCTGATGTGTAATCGAAATGCCCATTCTTTGTGGGCTTAACATAAAGAAACGCCTAAGTGTCCGCGGAAAGAAGGCTATGTTGCCTTTACATATTAATTGGAAGGAATTTCCAGGCTGGGAATAAATAGCACAATTTATCAATTCTGTTTGAATAGATCGGCTTTAATTTTCATATAAAGGTGATAACCAAAAATTTCATGTAAATGAAAGCCAAACAGATTAGAATCCGGAGGCCAATAATGTTTGAAACCCTGTTTAGCCCCATAAAAATTAATAAAACGGAGATAAAAAACAGGATCGTCTACCCATCCATGGGTGTGTGGTACTCCATGGATGGAAAGCTAAACAACCGGTATGTGAACTACTATGTGGAAAGGGCCAAAGGTGGCGCCGGCATTGTTACCGTAGGACCAGTTGGAATAGGTGAAATGGGACTAGGATTGGCCGGGCCCTCTATTAATTCAGATGAAGCCATACCTTCTTTCGCCGAACTAGCCAAAGCAATTCAAAACTACGGTGCCAAAGCATGGATTCAGCTTTTTCATGGAGGCGCCTATGTTAAACCCATACAAATAATGAACCAACAGCCTATTGCCCCTACTTCTATATTCTCAGTATTTAGCGGTTCTCAAACCAAGGAAATGACTCTTGAAGATATTAAAAATGTCCAGGAAGCCTTTGTAAGGTGTGCGGAAAGAGCTAAACAAGCAGGCTTTGATGGTGTTGAAATCATAGCCTCCGCCGGTTATCTCATTTGCCAGTTTTTATCTCCTTTAAGAAACCAGCGAACAGATGAGTATGGCGGTAGTTTTGAGAACCGGATCAGGTTTGTAAGGGAAATAATCGAGCAAATGCGGCAAAGGCTAGGGCCTGATTATCCCATTACCATTCGTATCGCGGGCAATGACTATGTTCCGGGCAGCAATACAGATATAGAAACCCAAGAGTTTGCCAAGGTTTATGAAAAAGCCGGGGTAGATGCCATTAGTGTGACAGGGGGATGGCATGAATCGCATGTACCTCAACTTACCATGGAGGTACCCCGGGGAGGGTTTGCTTATTTGGCTCAGATAATCAAAAATACAGTATCCATTCCCGTAATAGCCTCTAACCGTATTCCCGAACCAGCTATGGCAGAAAGATTACTCCGGGACGGATGTGCCGACATGGTGAATTTAGGCCGGGTATTGCTGGCTGATCCTTACTGGCCAGCTAAAGCCGAAGCCGGTCGTCCCGAACAGATAATTCCCTGTGTAGCGTGTTTACAGGGCTGTATGGACGAACTTTTCCAATTGAGGCCAGTTAAGTGCATGGTTAATCCTCGGAGTGGCTTTGAAGGGGAAAGAAAAATAAATAAGTCTAGTGTGCCTAAAAAGGTCATGGTGATAGGAGCCGGGCCGGCAGGGTTGGAGGCAGCCTGCCGGGCTGCTGAGGCTGGCCATCAAGTTGAGCTATATGAAAAAGCTGACCACATTGGCGGTCAGCTTCGGATAGCCGGAACCCCTCCCCATAAACAGGAACTATGGGAACTTATAAGATATTACCGGGAAATGCTGAAAGTCCATGGAGTTAAAGTATTTCTCAACACAGAAGTTCATCTGGAAATGATTAAGAATAACCAACCTGATTATGTTATAGCTGCGGAGGGAGCGGAAATTATCGTTCCACCCATTGAGGGCATAGACGGAGATAATGTTTTCTCTGCCTGGGAAGTATTGAAAAACAATCCCCAGCTGGGACGCAAAGTTGCCATTATTGGTGGAGGCTCCGTGGGGCTGGAAACAGCCCATTTCATTGCGGAAAAAGGAACTATTTCACCTGAAACACTCTATTTTCTATTTAAGCATGATGCTCAAACCCCGGAAAGACTGCGCGAGTTATTATTCAAAGGCAACAAGGAAGTAACGGTTTTTGAACTTATGCCCAAAGCCGGAAAGGATGTAGGTAAGAGCACCAAGTGGGGACTGCTTAAAAGCCTGGACCAACTCGGAGTAAATATAATCACCAGCGCTAAAGTCCTGGCTATTAAAAATAACATCCTGACGTTTGAAAAAGACGGGGAAATTCAGACTGCTAGGTTTGACAATATAATTTACGCTACTGGTTCAAAAGCCGTACGCACATTAGCTGATAAACTGGCAACAACCGGGATACCATTTTCAGTGATTGGAGATAGTGTACGTCCTGCAAAAATAATGGATGCCATTCATGAGGCGTATCTGGCAGTTATAGAAAACCTCTAGATTTAACATCACTGGTATTTTCTGGTCCACTTTTTAGGGATTTCCGTGATGAGCTCATTAAAATGGCCCAAAAAAAGAAAAGATGGTCAAAGACCAACAAAATTCCCTTTTAACTAACTTGTTTCACAGCTACACACTTCTAAATAGGGGTAGCTTCTATTAAGCGTTGTCTTTCTTCATTTAGCTTCTCAATCTCCTGCTGGTTTTGCCTCTGTAGTTGGTGCAGATCCTGAATAGTTGCTGTGATTTCCTGTTTAAGATGGCGGATGCGATGCTGGGCAGCACTGATCTGTGATTGGACGATGAAATCAAAGAGCAATCCATCCAGCAAAAAGTCTGCCAAGGTCCATATATTACCGATTTCCAGAGAGGTATTGGTCTTTTTGACATCAGCCAATTCGGTCTGGAACCGGCGCAACTGTTGTTGGGCCTGGCTGATATAGCGGCGGGCAGTGCCGATATGAGAATGTTTAATGGCGGTAACTATCAGGCCTCCTCCAATAATATCAACCACTCCCCAGCCCTGGGCACTGCTGAGACTTTTTTCAACTCCTGTTAATCCTTGAGAGGTTTTTTGCCCTGCATCGATTGCTTCCGCAAGTTCTTTGGCTTGGGCCTGAAGATAGCCTAAACGCTCAGCTATTTCCATTAACCGACTGGATTCAGGCTTATCGCAGGACATTAAATACCGCTCCTTTTCCCGGAGGGCCGACTGGTATTCCGTTTGTACATCTCCCAGAGTAGCTAAGGCATTATCTATTCGCCTCAGATCGTTTTGCAAATTCTCCAGCGCAGCATTGGCACTGTCAAACTTCATTTTGGCCGCCAGGTATTCCTCCTGCTCTTTGTGTCTGGCCACATCTTTAGTTCCTCTTATACTGTGCCAGAAGTTTTGCAGGGTGAAACCATCCAGCTGTTCAACATCCTTGAGTTCCCTTTCTAATTGCTTCTTTAATTGCCGCCAAGGCTCTTTTTGCTGCTTAATCAATTGACAGGCTGCTTCGCGGCGATGGAGCAGAGTTTCTTGTTCTCTCAATTTTTGAGCAACTTGAAAAAGCCGGTCCTGTACGTGCATAAGGTGTTATCCTCCCCCGTTTTAGTAACACATTAAGGTCCATACCATATACGTTTTAGCCACCGGTTTAATTTCAAAGGACACAGGGGGCGTCTCACAGGAACCCTTATTGGTCAATAAAATAAACATCCCTGACATCACCCTGAATCAAGAAGAGCTTAGTATCAATAATATAATGCACAGAATCATATTGTTATTTAAGGCCCAACCAATAAAAGGAATTATTTGTAAGCACAGAGAATATATTGACAAATTCCGATGGAGGCAATTATTAATGCTAACTAGTAATTTAAGGCGTATTGTCGGTTATTTTGTATATGTTATCGCTTTTGGCTCCTTTGTGATTGCTGCAGAACAGTTACAGAGATATTTAACCAACTTATTTAGTAGAACATATGACCCAACCTATTTCTGGACGTTCTTATCGATCTACCCCATCTTGGTGGGGGTTTTGCTGGCTTTGCCCCGATTGGCTGAATTATTCGGACCGAAAGGAGCCTGGAAAGTTGATTGGATACCACTTCTAGTAGTTGGTTTTCCGTCGCTTCTGGTAGCAATGACTCCTATAATATGTTTAGCAGAATTCGCCCAAACTTGGAGAATTACTTCTTTAATATTTATGTATACTCCGAATCTAACTTATGTAGCCGGAATCCTATTCGGATTTGTTCTAGTTAGCTCTTTGGGCAAACAAAAGTCCGCATGATACGCATAAATAACAAATTGTATTCTATATAGGGAACGGCCCCTGGGCCCATGTGGCTTTTATCGAGTCAGCAAAGGGTCAACAGCCTCGTCCCTGCCACCCCCGTGACAACCCACTATTTTTTGGGCTTCCTTTTATTTAACTTGAGCGATATGCTGTGCTTTTCGGCAGCAGACTGGAACAGACCTGCGACAGTTGCCGACTTTTCTTTTAAGGACATATCCGGATGGATTTCATCTGCTGTTTGTGCCAGCACATCTTTGATATCCTGCAGATCTAAAAGATTGACCGCCGTGCAGAAAAAGCTTTTGCGCCGACCATCATTGTAATTATCGAGTAAATAATGAAGTATAGCTATTTTCTCTTCAAGCTCCCTTTGATAGGCTTCCAGTCCAATATCTTTGACTTTTTCAAAATCCTTCAGCATATTTTTATGAGAGATAAAGGAGTCAAAAAAGGTTACTCCCTCATACTTTTGGCAAGGATATTCATCACATAGGTAGCAGTATTCAATTGCACCATGCTGCTGACTGCATTTTACGATGGCACACGATTGATGTCCTTCTCCACCACCGCAGCCCGGGCAATACTTGCCCAAATGCATGGGACATAAACCGCAGTTTAAGCCACACAGGGAAAATAATGGATAAAGCCTTTGGTAATCTTTCACCGGACAGCCCTCCGTTTACTGTTAGCGCTTGCCTGCCGAAGGGGACTTTATGTGCCCAGCAGTTATAGGAGTACCACGATTGTTTGATAACAGCATTCTGCAGCACTCACAAGCGAAATCAGCCTGTATAACCCTTATGCCATATTATACCATTAGACGGCTGGGGCGATAATGACAGGCAGCACTAGGGGCAGGAGAAAAAGAAAGCAGCCCTTGTCTGTTCTGGCAATCCAATGCTGCACTATAGGGCTGCTCTAGTTCAGGAAAAGGGTCTGCAGAGTACGAATAAGTTGCTCATAACCCCGTTCCCGAGGCGACCGGTGTATGTAGCTTGTGTTAATATCAAGTTAACTTCTTTCTTTTAAGATTTGTTCTGCACGATCATGTTGATTGGGAAAAAGATCAGCAGGAACTGCTGGTTTACCCACAGTGGTTGCTATTTTCCATCGGGCACATTCTGCATAATTTCCTTCGCAGTAGTTCTTTTTGTAGATGCTCGCTAAAGCCGGCTTATTTTCCATTTTATCGTTGTAAAAAGGACATCCCGGAAGAAAAGAACAATTCTCCATATAATACACCTCCCCTATTCTGATATAAGCCAAAATAATTTCCGCAGCGTTATGCCCATTTTGACCTAAATGGTACTATATGTGAGGCGTGTATGTAAATACTGGCTGGATATACAGGGTTCGGAGGGGGTAAAAGATGCAAACCACATCACATTTGCCCTGGTTTCTATTAAACCTTTTGAGCAGGCAAAGCCTTACAGGCTACCTGCCCAGGGCATGTAAGGCAGCTTTTTGAGCATGTATTAAAGCCGTATCAAATAATGGAACGTGGGTATCCGGTTGCTGAACCAGAAGACCTATTTCTGTACATCCCAGAATGATCCCCTGGGCTCCTTTATCTACTAGTTTATTTATAATAGCTAGGAGAGACTGCTTAGAGGGATCAGTTATGATACCTAAACACAACTCCTGGTAGATGATATGGTTCACTGTATTGCGATCCTCTTCTTCCGGAATGAGGACTTCAATGCCGGCTTCCTGCAGTTTGGTTTTGTAAAAATCCTGTTCCATGGTATATTTGGTTCCTAGTAAACCGACCTTATCAACGTCACCTTTTACTAATTCCTGGGCGGTGGCTTCGGCGATATGTAAAAGGGGGATGGAAACGGCTTCCTGGACAATATCAGCAACTTTGTGCATGGTATTGGTGCAGATTACTAAAAAATCGGCTCCGCCCCTTTCCAACCGCTGAGCGGCATCGGCCAGGATAGCAGCACTCTTATCCCATTCGCCCTTAGACTGGCAGGTTTCGATTTCATGAAAATCAACACTATATAATAAACACCGGGCAGAATGAAAGCCCCCCAACTGTTCTTTAACCACCGTATTAATAATCTGGTAATAGGTAACCGTACTTTCCCAGCTCATGCCACCGATTAGGCCTATGGTTTTCATTAGTTTATTTCCTCTCCTTGGAAAAGCGTAGTCAACAACTCTGTTCCGGTGCCAAATCCCCACTGTCTAGCTAATATTCCTATGTTTACGATAAGCGGCCATGCTTACCAGTGCCAGCATCATGGGGATAATTGCATATCCGGCATTGGCTTGGCCTTTTGTTGACAGGACATATCCTATGCCCACAAAAGTTAAAATGATAAAGACAATGCTTGCGGCCAGCAGACCTTTTTTCATCATATAGATACCTCCAAAAAAACAAATAGGTTAAAACCTCATCCTTAGTGTTAACCCAGTTGGGTTAACTGGTAGTAAACTTGGGAGAGGGGCAGGTTATGTTGCTGAGCTATCTGGACACAGTCTTCGTATTCAGGTTTACAGCGATGTGAGCCATCAGGCAGAAGAGCTTTCTTGCAACGAATTGGCCCCCAGGGAGAAGCAAGGGTTTCTTCCCAGCGGGGCAGTATTAAGCGCTGCTGTTCATAAATTCTAACTCCCAAGGAAGTGGTATTGAGCAAGAGCCAGTCAGCCAAAGTACGGCTATTGACCGGGTCACATAGTAGAGTTAACAAAAAACCAGGCCGGTTTTTCTTCATTTGTACATGGGTTACAAAGAAATCTTTAACCTGTTTATTGGTTTGCAGGCTGTTAAAAAGATGGGTAAAGATCTCTGGATTCATATCGTCGATTTCACATTCTAAGACGGTTATAGGCTCCAAGGAAGACGTGGAAGTATTATCCTCCGCCAGTATGGCTCTTACCATATTAGGCTTATTATCATGACGTTGCCAAGAGCCGGCCCCATAGCCAATAGCCAGTGGAGAGCAGGCTGGAAAGTCACCAAATTGCTTTACTAAGGTTTTTAACAGGACGGCCCCAGTAGGGGTGACCAGTTCGATGCCAGCCTCTACTCCATAACAGGGAATGCCACATAACAGTTCAGCGGTAGCAGGTGCAGGCAGGGGGACTGTTCCATGATCTATAGAAATAAAGCCTCTGGGCCAGGGTATGGGAGAAGCGTAAACAGCTTCGACTTTCAGCTGTTGCAAACCATAGAGCACTCCTACCACATCAATGATGGTATCAACGGCTCCGATTTCATGAAAATGAATATCCTGAGGGCTAACCCCATGCACCCGCGCTTCGGTTTGGGCTAAGGTCGTAAAAATCGTATTAGCTTTATGGCGCAGGGGCTCATCAGGCAGCCGGGCCAAAATCTCCTGAATCTCAGGTAGGTGGCGCAGGGGGGGATGGGGCGAGGACTCAATACGGAAACGGCAGGCTGATATTCCTGAAATAGTGCAGCTTTCCTGCTGTAACTCCACCTGCAGGCCCAGTGGACTTATATATGAGGATAATTCATCTAAAGACAAACCTAAATCCAGTAAGGAACTAATCCACATATCACCGGATATTCCGGAAAAACAATCCAGGTATAACAATTTCATAGCAATCAACACCTTATTGATAATTTCTCTTGGTTTTACAAAATGAAAAAACCTTGTTATCATTTCAAAAAAACGGCCAAACTAAAAAATGCTTTTATAAAGCAATCATATTTCAAATATATCGGGGACAAGTATGAAAAGTCAAAAGAAAACCAAATCAACAAATGGCTCTTCTCGCTTAACCATGATTATAATACCCCAGAGCCAGGAAACACCGCTTCGCTTTAGTGTTTCTAAAACCACTCTCCGGGTAGCCGCATTATTGGTGGTACTGTTTGTAGTTGTTTCAGCAGGAATTGCCGCTCTATATGGAACTAAGCAGGCTGATTATAACAAGCTAGAAGCCATAAAAGAGGACAGCCTGCGCAAAGATCAAACCATTGAACTGCTGGACCAGCAGATAAAAGCCATCGAACAGCAACAGGAAAGGTTACTCAGTAAACAGGCTGATATTAAGAAAATGATGGGTGTTCAGGAGGATGTTCCAGTTACTACGGAATCTTCTGGGGGAGGAAAAGGCGGCAGTGGGCCGACGAGAGACGCCTTGGTAACGGGAGAAGACAGTTATCTTATGGCTCAGCAGATAAAAAACCAATTGGACCTTCAGGAAAAGGAATTAGATGAGCTGCTGGCTAAGGTTAACAATGATAAGGCATATTTTAGATCTCTGCCTAACCAATGGCCCACATCAGGTGAAATAAGTTCTTACTATGGCTGGAGGAAGTCGCCTTTTGGCGGGCGAAGCGAGAGTTTTCACGATGGTATCGATATTGCTAATGATTCTGGCACCGAGGTATGTGCCGCTGCCGACGGCCAAGTGGTCTTTGCCGGCTGGCAGCCCGTATATGGACGTACTATTTTAATTGAGCACGGACATGGTTTTGCCACCAAATATGCCCATAACTCAGCATTACTAGTGGAGGAAGGGGACAGAGTTAAGAAGGGACAAGTGATTGCCCGCATGGGTACTTCGGGAAGAAGTACCGGCCCTCACCTGCACTTTTCTATTATGAAATGGGACCAGACTTTGGATCCCTTAATATATTTACCTGATCCCTTAGGAGAATAAGTAAAGGAGTGGTTGGATTGAAAAGACGTAAACAGAGTTTTGATAACATTGAAAGTCTTCTGTCTCCGGGGATGGAGGTAAACGGAAATATAGCATCCCAAGGCTCGGTCAGAATTGATGGCAAGGTTGAGGGCAAGGTTAATATCAAAGGCGACCTAATCATAGGTAAACAGGGACTGGTAAAAGGCGAGGTTAAAGCAGCCAATTTGCAGCTATCAGGTCGAATAGAAGGCAATGCTAATGTAAGCGGCCGTTTTGATTTGACCAGCTCTGGGGTAATGGTGGGTGACATCCAGTGTTCCATTTTCACTGTAGAAGAAGGTGGTCAGCTAAACGGCAAAACCTCTATGGGGCAAGGGGAAGTAAAAACCCAAGGTGGTAAGAGTAAACTTTTTGAAGTGGCGGAAAAGCAAAAATCTGGCAGGTGAACTATAGTTGTTTTTGAATCGTAAGCAAGCTGGGTACCTGCTTGCTGAAGAACTGGAAAAAAGGGAACTGAGCTTTGATCTAGTCTTAGGCATCCCCCGGGGAGGAGTAGTACCCGCCGGCATAATCGCCCGCTACTTTGATAAAGAACTAGACATTCTATTGTCGCGTAAAATAAGTTCACCTAGTTGGGATGAGCCATTAATCGGAGCAGTTGCTCCTGATGGCAAGGTTATAATGCCCGAGCACAGGCAGGCCCATTTCCCCATGGAGGAAGAAATTTGTCGATTATCGGTAGAGGAAACCAGAAAAGAGTTAATCAGGCAAACCCGTTTATACAGAAGCAATCGACCCCCACGGAACATGGAGGGGCGTGCTGTGCTGTTGGTGGACGATGGTATTGCTACCGGATCTACTATTGCCGCTTCCGTCGACTATCTTAAACGAGCCGGGGCAGCCAGTATAATCATAGCTACTCCTGTATGTGCCCAAAATGTGTACGATGACCTCATAAACCAAGTAGACCATATGGTGGTACTGGAGGTACCAGAGAATCTTCTAGCTGTGGGCCAGTTTTATCAAGATTTTACAGCTGTAGAAGATCATGAAATAATCGATATTCTATCCCCTGCTATGGGGAAAACATGAGCCGATCCCGCCATGTAAAATAGCTATCCATTAGTGGAAGCGGTGGACCGAAAGCGGTTCTCATGGTCAAAACGGCTGTAGGCCATAAACAGCCCCCGCGCTATTATATCCGCCATTTGGTAAACCAGATACAAACGGGTATTCTGCAAAACCATATGCTCCAAAAAGCCTCCCACATTTACTACCCCAGAAATGTGAAAATCTCCTATGGCAGGCAGAGTCTTGTTTAAGGCAGTACCTGGTTTAAGGCTTCCTTTCTTAATATTAATAAACCCGATCCTTTCGTAACTTCCCAGACAGGCATCCACGGCTATGATCAATGGATTGTCATAGTTCTGCCGCAGTGAGTCCAGCACCTGGGTTATATTGGTAGCATGGGTGGGCTCCTGTAGGGTGCCATATATGTTCATAGTACGGCTGAAGCTCTTAAGCCGCGTTCCTACCAGGGGACCCAGACAATCTCCGGTGGCCCGGTCAGTACCAACACAGACAAAGGCTATTTCCCTTGTATAATCAGGATTTAAAGACAACAAAAAGGAATAAACAGTTCGCTCTATGCGAGAAAAACTAAGAGGATCTTCATAATGAACTGACAGGCTCTCATGTTGAGGCGATTGTTTTATAAGTGACAATTCAGTCCCTCCTAGGCTGCTTTGTATCATTTTTCACGCCTGCCAATATTTTTATGCTGTATTTCCAATTAAAAGCGAATACTTATTACCATATGCCAGATTAGGAGAAGCCAATGAAGCATCTGAAAGTCCGGCTTATGTTGGTTATGGGCTATCTGGGAGCCGTGATAGGAGCAGGCTTTGCCTCAGGACAGGAAATAATGCAGTTCTTTGTAAACTATGGAAGTTGCGGCTTAACCGGGGCTCTAACGGCTACCTTTCTGTTTGCTTTAATGGGGGGATTGTTGCTTCATCTGTCCCATCGCTTCCAAGTTTCTAATTACCAGGACCTGCTCGCCAAAACAGTGGGAGAAAAGCTTAGTCCGGTCATTGATACACTGCTGGCTGTTTTTTTGTTTCTGGGCATCTCTACTATGTTTTCAGCTAGCGGAGCGGTCTTTTATGAGCATTTATATCTGCCCAAAATCCTGGGGATATTCATGGCTTATATATTGGTGGTAGTTTTCCTGTTAGCCGGGAGGAAAGGCATGATTTATTCCTATAATCTGCTGGTGCCAATTAAATTGATTTTGCTCCTGGCCATCTCCGTTTATGCCGCCTTGTTTGTGGACGGAAGCCAGGCGGAAGTCTACACGGTTTACTTGAGCGGTAACGCCCAGCAATTATGGGTCTTATCCGCTATATTGTACGTGGCTTATAATTTTGCTTTAGCCATGGTGGTATTAACTGAGTACCAAAGTGTGAGTCGGCGCCGTGACGGTATAATTGGCGCGGCCTGGGGAGGATTTTTGCTGGGGCTGCTGGTAGTATTGAATTATTTAGCTTTGTCCCGGTTCTTGCCTATAATTACCCATTACCAGGTTCCTATGCTGTATGTAGCTGGTCAGATTTCTATTTACACTAAATATGTTTATACGGTGGTACTGTGGTTAGGAATTTTAACTACTGCTATTGCTAACACCTATGGATTTACCCAGCGCATCGCCGAGTTCTCTGGGTTTAGCTATAGTTGGTGTCTTATCATGTGCAGTACCCTGGCCCTGCCTCTTTCCATGCAGGATTTTTCTCTTTTAGTGGGTAGAATATATCCCATATTCGGTATGTTAGGACTGATAATAGTAATAGTTATTATAGGGCAGGCTGGAAAAGACATCCTGCAGCGAATGTATTATAATATATGCCAGCTATACTGGGGGCTAAGGAGGTAAAATGGTGAACAGCCTAAAAAACATTCCGTCCGTTGACGAACTGCTATCAGACCATCGTGTACAGGATCACTTACAAAAATACCAGCGCACTTTTGTGGTGCAGCTGTTGCGGGAAGCAATAGATGCTGCCCGGACCAGACTGAGACTTAGCGACAGTGAAGTGGATCGCAGCCAGATAAGCGCATGGATTTGCCAGGATTTACAGCAACGGATAGAAACTCTCACTCAGGGTACATTGAAACGGGTTATTAATGGTACCGGAGTAGTGCTGCATACCAACCTGGGACGAGCCCCCTTGTCTAAGACGGCCTTAAATTATTTGCATGAGATGGGAACCTTTTATAACAACCTGGAATTGGATCTGGAAAAAGGCGAACGCGGCTCCCGCTATGTGCATGTGGAAGAATTGCTGTGCCGTCTCACTAAGGCGGAAGCGGCTCTGGTAGTAAATAACAATGCTGCCGCCGTATTACTGGGACTGAATACCCTAGCCCAGGGTAAGGAAGTAATAGTATCCCGTGGGCAGCTGGTGGAGATCGGAGGGGCTTTCCGCATTCCTGAAGTCATGAAGTTAAGCGGAGCACTGCTTAAAGAAGTAGGTACTACTAATAAAACCTATTTACGCGACTATGC
>Ga0208823_1000160_pt1 | contig 57376 bp, 63 predicted proteins | sample AD_UKC075_MetaG_FD_184440 | JGI IMG/M metagenome (GOLD analysis project Ga0208823, IMG submission 184440) | Active sludge microbial communities of municipal wastewater-treating anaerobic digesters from USA - AD_UKC075_MetaG (SPAdes) (version 2) | ecosystem: Engineered > Bioreactor > Anaerobic >...
TCACATCCTGGGGCTGGAGAAGGTCCCAAGGGTTGGGCTGTTCGCCCATTAAAGTGGTACGTGAGCTGGGTTCAGAACGTCGTGAGACAGTTCGGTCCCTATCCATCGCAGGCGCAGGAGAATTGAGAGGATCTGTCCCTAGTACGAGAGGACCGGGATGGACGGACCGCTGGTGTACCAGTTGTCTCGCCAGGGGCACAGCTGGGTAGCTATGTCTGGAAAGGATAAGCGCTGAAAGCATCTAAGCGCGAAGCCAACCTCAAGATGAGTTCTCCCACTCCATTAAGGAGGTAAGATCCCATCAAGACTAGGTGGTTGATAGGCCAGAAGTGTAAGTGCAGCGATGCATTAAGCAGACTGGTACTAATAGATCGAGGGCTTGACCTTAAAGATACTTTGTGTGCAGTTTTGAGAGATTCAATTAGACGCAGATGAACGCAGATTACCGTGATTAATTAGGAAAAGGCGTAAATCAGCGTGAAAAAAATGAATACGTAATGAAATTTCCTGGTGACGATAGCGGAGGGGAAACACCCGTTCCCATCTCGAACACGGCAGTTAAGCCCTCCAGCGCCGATGGTACTGCGTAACACGTGGGAGAGTAGGACGTTGCCAGGATTAATTATTTTCTGACGAAAATAATTAATCCTTGGCAACGCGTTGACCCCTTCGGGGACTTCACCATTACTTAATTATTCTCTTCCTTCACATTAAAACGATATACTTTTTCGTAATTCTGCCCGATGCATAAATCAACATATTGTTGAGTGTTATTATATATAGCGCTCCACTGAGTGTTGTACAGGATTCCGGTCTTTTTGTCCAATACATCCACCATTTTGGCGGCTTCCAGTAAATCCATCCCTTGCTGGGCAGTGATTACTCCGTCTTTTTCTTTCAATCCCGTTATCGCAATGTCATAGCGGTCCTGGCCTTCACCAAAGTTATATTTATCTCCCGGAGTAAGGAAGAAGTTGGTACATACCTGGTAGGAAGTCTCCGGTTCCAATACGTGCATCTCATTATCCACATACTCTACAATAACACTGGCACCTTTGGCATCGGTAATCTGAAAATGAAAGCAGCTGTTTGCCGAAGAATGCATGTCATATTGTTCAAGCAAAGCAACCGCTTCATCCACACTGGCGGCTTTATCCAGCAAGAGGCGGATGGCTGTGGAGGTGGTTATATCAATTTTCCCGGTGTCCTGCTTGGTTGGAGGGGTTTCCGGCAACAATAGTACCGCTACCGCCAGGCCTGTTTCATTTATACCATCCATGGGAGCATATGGAGCAGCCAAGGCTAGAAACTTGTTCGCGAACTTGTCCGGCAGGATATGCTCCTGATAGCCGAGGAATGCCAGGTTTACCATGGATATGCTCTCGTATCCGTTAAGGGGTTTGGTATGTACCAGCATTGAAGGAGAGTAATCCATATCAAAATTACGGGCAAAAATATATTCCCCATCCGGCGTAACTGCATTAAAAGTTGTACAGCTAAGATCCGGACTGGTAATGGTAATGGGAAGACCTTTTAACAGTTTCTTGCCGACGAAATTTACTAACTCCTGGTCATTGCTGGCTCCCACCTGTAAAAAATCATCAAAACCATAGTCCCCGCTGTAAGTCATGGTGTAGAAACCATAATCGTCCACTTTTTCAATACTGTTGATGGCTTTCAGTTCATTCCTAAAGACCAGACCCAATCCAAGTGTTAAAACAATTACCAAACCCAGTAAAATGCATAAGCCTTTCTTGAAGCCTTTGAAACCATTATTCATGCCTATTTACCCCTCCCCATGAGATCTGCGGCATTAACGTAAAATAAGTACATTATACTGTAGTTATTTGATTAATACCATTATCTGTTAGCTTTAATGATATTTCAATATAGCAAGCTACTGGACAGGAATGAAGATGCATCGGACCCTTTTTTACATTAATCATACTTTTCCTCAAAAAAACTCCCCTTTGTATAGTCTTTGTTATTTCAGGTGTCTACTCAAAGGGGAGCATATCATTTTAGGGCAGCCTCTAATCTAATTCAATTCCCTATCAACCCAACTCAATATTGAAACGACGACTCGCCCCTTCATTTTTATCGCGTTCTTAGATTTCTGAAGCATTAAAAATTATACTATCGCCAACATGATGGGTATCATCCCAAAAATATGCTTTTCCATATGTTGGAGTAGTCCAAGCATCAACCAATTCCATATACGGATCATCGGTCCAAGCTCGTTTTAGGCCGGTAATTTTAGTTGTCCCATTTTCTTTCGTCCAATATACAGAAATATGGAGGTACCCATACATGGTCATTTTGTCTTTCTGTGCCTCGCCACTTATACTGTCTTTTTCAATATTGATTATCTTAGTTGTCACCCCGGAATTATTTTCAGCAGAAAATACAGGAGTAGTGGATACTCCCAACAAAAGGATGGCGATCAGTAAACTGCAGAGAGTTCTTTTTCCTTTTGCCCTCATAAAGAAATTCCCCCTTAATATACTAATCTTTTTTAGCTAAACCTGTTAAACTCAGTTAACCCTCATATGCACCACCTCCTTTTAGTCACAATCACACCATTTATTGGTATCTAATAACTAGACAAATAAGCATGCAAAAAGGTTGACAAAGAACAAAAAATTTCTGTCAACCTTTTTTGGGAAAACTGGTCAGGTTATTAAATTGAACTGAAAGTTGGTATGTCCTTTGAGGAAAGAATCACATATTCTTATTACCCTGATGGCGCCGTTGATTTTAACGGTACGTTTGCTTGGTTTTCTAGGCATGTAGAGCAGAGTGTTTAATCGTTTCCCCAGTTTACATTAAAATAATATCTTATGGCCTAACTTTACGCAGACACCTCTTTACCATCCAAAATATTAATGATGCGATTACACATGGTAGCAATATTGTGATCATGGGTAACAATAATTATGGTTTTTCCTCGGCGGTTAAAGTCTTGCAGAATGTTCATAATTTCTTCTTCGGTATTACTATCCAAAGCTCCCGTCGGCTCATCTGCCAAAATTAGTTCTGGCTCATTAATTAATGCCCGAGCAATAGCGACCCTCTGACATTCTCCACCAGAGAGCTGGTAAGGATAACGTTTGGCTTTGTCCTGTAGACCCATATTGCTTAATTCCTGCCGAACTCTGTTTTCAATTGTCTTGCGTGATAGGCGGTTATACCGGAGCGGAAGAGCTACATTATCAAATACTGTTTTGTGTTCTATCAGGGCAAAATTTTGCATAATGAAACCTATTTTATTGCGACGAAACCGGGCCATTTGCTCCTGATTTTTAAATACGGTCTTTTTGCCTTTATAATAGTATTCCCCTTGGTCAAAAGTATCCAACCCGCCGATAATATTAAGCAGTGTGGACTTGCCAGAGCCACTTTTACCCATAATTGCTACCATTTCACCATCTTCCACCTGCAATGAAATACCCCTCAAAGCTCTGACTAGATTGTCCCCTTGTCCATAGTTTTTATATATATTATTTAATTCAATTAACATTATCTTTTCCCCCTTAAATACATACTTATATTAAGCTGATTAATCTGGTGAAATGGGTAGATTAAGGACAATACCCCAATTATGATGGATATGACCAAGGGTGTTGGATTAAATCCGATATAAGCGAATTTTAAGTAAGCAAAGGAGGCCGCTAAAATATTAGCAATAATAAGGTAAAAAGCTATCTCGGCAGCAATTACTTTTTTAATATCGCTCGGAGTAGCCCCACTAATAAGGTGTATTGCATAGGTATGCAAATTGTTTTTAATTTTAAGTGACAACGATAACACAATATTAATAAAAGTAAAAATAAAAACAACCACACTAATGATTAGGAAAGAAATAAAAAACTCGTGACTTTCAAGATTGAGTATATCCAAATTGTTGACGTGCGAACCTTCAATCTGCCATCCGGTGAGGCGACATTCCCTACAGAACTGGTTTATCAGGACTTGCACTTCATCAGCATTGAGATCCTTGCTTATAACGTACCCAGAAGTTTTAACATGGTAGAAAGCAAATAAATAATCGGGTATTGGCGTACCTAAAGCAGGAAAAGCAAACTCAAGACTGGGCATCACCATCTGACGGTCCAGGTAACCAATGTCACCATTAATAAATACATAACTGTCTTTATTAAAAAAGCCAATCACTTGAGCCCGGCTTTGAAGACCTAAAAAATAGATATTTAATTGGTCACCCAAAGAATATATTCCTTGGTATTCAGAGCCAAGAATGAGCGGGATGGGCTGATCCTCCTGATAATGGTACTCTGAGGATAAAAAATAACGTCCTGAGTGAAGGGAAGGCTTAAAGGTAGTAAACACCAGCTCGCTGAACTGCATTCCCTTAACTGGCCTGTATAAATTTCCATTGATATCAACTGGTTTATTTAGGTCTGCCCTACCATCTTCATAACCTTTGACAAACTTTTCCGGTCCCGAATAATCCTGTATGTAAATGCTTTGGGAGTTTAGATCCAGATATCGGAAGTAGGGATTGTTCTCCAATCGTTCATGAAAGCGCATCAGCCTTTCTACCGCATCACTTTCATTAAGAAAACTGCGCAATATCTCTTCCGAATTGAAGGGGTCATACAAATGAAATATATGCTCATCTTGATATTTTGTAGAAAAGTCAAGTAGCCGACCATGTAGATGGTTTATTCCAAGGGTACCGATCGCTGTAAAGACCAAACCAGTTGCAGTTAGCAAAATAATGATTAAACCAAGAAAGGCTTTTTGCCTGATACTCTCAATTATTTCAGCACGCATCAAACTTACTCCTTACTCAGATAATAATTCACGAGTTTGATTGTGAAGAGCTTGCATAGTTGGAAGGATAATTACCAGCAAACCAAAAAGTATTACCACAAAATAGGAAGCTATAACTGCCAGCGAGTTAGACAAGTGTATTTTGTTGTAGGAGACAAGAAAAAGCGCAACTGATAGGCCTAAGAAAAAGCCGACATGGGCAAGAAAGATGTAATCTCTCAGTATTTGTCCTACAATAGTTTTCGAACTAAAACCCAGCAGGCGCTGAATCGCAATCTCCCTCTTCGTTTTTTCATATAGCGATAAATTAACTGCAACACTTGATAATAGGAAGGTTGAAATAAGGACAAAAAAAAGCAGTGCATTGGCATGCTCATTTTTCATAAGGCGCTTTATCCCCCTAGGTTCACGTTCAATTACTAGATAGGAACCGCCAGCTTTTTCCACTTGGTTTTTTAATAACTGGGCGGCTGCAGCGATGTTTTGTTTGGAGTTTCCATCTATTGCATAAACACCGCCATATCCTGGATCAATTGCGTCTGCATTCACCATTAGCATATAATCCAGCTTGCTTATTTCGTTACCTCCCAAATACCCAATTACTTCGTATTCCTCCTGATTTATAATGATGTAATCATGACCTTTTCGTTCAGTAACGATAGGATTATAGGCATTTCCTATTACAACCAGCTTTTTTCCGCGAAAAAAATCATCTTCTTGGAAAAACCTTCCTTTTAATAGTGGTGGCGGCTCAATATCGCCGCGAAAAAAGACAGCCCGCACTCGCTCTCCTGCCAATTCTTGAAAAATGATAGCATCCTTGATACCAGCATATAAGGACTTTTGATCTAGTTGTTTAGAAGGGTCATTGACCTTAATATAAACTGTGTTTGAACCGTAGTATCCCTGGCTTAATTTCTCTTTATAGTAAGTATCAGATATATATCCTGCAAAAATCAGGGAGAGAAAGGCAACAGCTGCAAACAGAGCTGACATCGTGTATTCTTCGGATGTAAACTCTTTGAATCTCATTTCAAATTTAACCCCCCTTTAGCACTCCAGAAAATCTCCCGGACGTATTCGTCCGGGAGTAAGGAGATAGAAATCACTCGTTTAGGCCATAGCCAGTCATGGCTGTAAATCCTGCATAACCCCATTCGGATTTTACACTCGTATAGCCTACTCCATAATCATAATTCCTGCCAACAATTTGTCCGGCAGGAGTCTGCAACCATGCTACGGAATAATGGCTAACTGGCTGACCATTACGATATGCAGTTGTCGTACAGCAGGCTCTTTTCTCTGTGTAAAAATTACGCCATTCAGTCCATCCATCATGATCCCAATCTACACCAGAAGATTTTGCTGTAGTACTTCCAAAATAAATACCAAAAGTGTCTTTGGCTGCTGCATCAATAATAGCCTGATCAATCTGGCTACCCGTTGGTGGAATTAAGGTAACATCATTAGAACCGACATTAACAACCGCTGCAGTATTTTGAGCAAATACTACAGAGCCTAACAGCATTGATATGCACAATGCAAGAACTAAACTAATCGATATCTTCCTCATCTTGTCCTCCCCCTTAACAAAAACGTTATTGCTCATTGAATATTAGTAAATTAAGATTATACCCGCATAAGCACCACCAACTTCAAGTCACAACACAACTCCACCACTTATTGGTATCTAATAACCAGACAAATAAGCAGGCAAAAAGGTTGACAAAGAACAAAAAATTTTTGTCAACCTTTTTTGGGGGAAAATGGTCTGGTTATTAAATTGAACTGAAAGGTGGTATGTTCATGAGGAGAGGATCTCGTATTCTTATTTCCCTGATGGTGTTGTTGATTTTTATGGTATGTTTACCCGGTGTTGCTGAGCCCGAAGATCAAGTCTGTCCCCCCGCAACTATTGGAGGTACAGTTGGCTTTGATCAGCTGAATGGGATTGAAATCAATCTGCAGGAAACTTATGGTGAGAGAGCCTCATTGATAAAACAAGGGAACTGTTCAATAGCCGGTAATTCCAATGGAACAGTTACCATTTACGGTGAAACAGTTTCTTATCATACTGTTGACTATTTGGATGTGGAGGCTTTCCTGCAACGGTGGAATGGATCAAACTGGGTTGATATAACCAGCCGTTTTTACAGCGATAGTTCATCCATTTATGTAAGAGGCTCTTCGATAATCACAGTAACCAGTGGCTACTCATATCGATGCAGGGCGGTTCATCACGTTCGTAATGCAGGTAGCACCAGTACCCAGACCTCCTTCTCCAGCCCTTTATTTATTGATTAGCTTAGCTAAATCTCCGGCAGTGGGACATAGCAGCTCCCACTGCTGTACTTTGTCATTGCCTCACTTAATTGAGTTTGCCATTTCAAGGGCCTGATCAGGACTAATGTCACCAAATATTTCACACATAATATGATCATCTGTAATCCATAAAAAACTGGCTGAGCCGTCCTTAAAGGTAATTAGATTTCCTTCATATTTGTCAATCTGCACTTTTTTAACTGTGACCTGCTGGGCGTCGACGGTTACTGAGCAATTAAATCTTTCTGACATAATGGTCTGGGTGAATATTATGGTACTATTGGGGGCGGCAAATGACATAATAATACAAGCCGCTTCATCATTTTCGCTCTTCTCTACACTTTCCATATTAAAACCCGGAGGTATATATTGGGGAACTAGGATTTTAAAAGGGGTCTCCCTTTGGATGGCAACAACTTCTTCGGCTATTTGGTTCTGCAGTTGAAGCTGGTCAGCATCACTGTTGAGAATGATGTTTAAGCTTTTACCCATATTCATTATGATTTGAAAGAATTGTTTTTTGAAGGCATAAGCTGGCTCGGGTAAAAAAGCTGCGATTGATACGCCTAATAACAGAATTACGACAGCTGCAATTTGTAGTACGCGACGCCGCTTTTGCTTTTTAATCCGCCTATTTTCTGCTATTTTTTCAGCAATCATTTGTTCAAGTTCGCTAATAGGTGTATTAACTTCGAGCTCAAACTCTTTTAAGGAATTGCTTAAAAAATTGGCAAACTTGTCATCATTCATTTTGACCACCTGCGTTTTCAAACAAATGGTGAAGGTCGTTATATAGCTTGGAACGGGCTCGAAAGAGTTGTTTTTTTACAGTTCCTGTGCTTACTCCCAAAGCATAAGCAATATCCTTTTCCTTCATATCTAAATAATAACGCATAATGATGACCTGTTGCTGCTGTTCGGATAGCTTGCGTATAGCTTTCTTTACCAGTGTGGCCGTTTCTTGTCGTTCCAGTAATTCTGCCGGGGATTCATCAACCGCGAATCTAGAGATATATAATTCCGCATCTGCTGCGGGTATACTCCGTCTATTTCGTTCCATCTGGGTTCGGATAATATTTATAGCAATAGACAGCAGCCAGGGGAAAAACTTATCCAGGTCTTTAAGCTGATGAAATTTTAAAAAACCCTTGGCAAAAGTCTCCTGAGCAATGTCTTCTGCCAAAAGCCGATCTCCGGTCAAGAAATATATATAGTTGACAATTTTGGGATAATAGCTTTGTATTGCCAAACTCCAGAGGGAATCATCTCCGAACTCGGTATGATTAGCCATGATATATTTGCTCCCTGGGATTACTAATCAATTTAATATTCATTTAGGCAGTAAATATTTATTGGATGTAAATAGCATCATTGTATAATTGTTCTACATTATTTTAGCATTACTGTTTTAATATGGAAATCGTTGTTGCAAAATGATTGCTGTTTCTAGTGTCGATTCTGCAGCAGGATCCTAATGATACTCTCTTATTCTTAAAAAAGCCTTGCTCAGTAATCAGCCCAGCTGTTTTCCTTCGAAAGATATGCGCTGCTTTAGATCAGCCATTAAACTTTGAAATTGCCTGAGGTCCAGTGACTGAGCACCATCACTTAATGCCCGGGCCGGGTCATTATGGGTTTCGATCATCAGGCCGTCCGCTCCTACGGCCACTGCGGCTTTAGCCAGCGGCGCTACCAGGTCTCGTAAACCAGAAGCATGACTGGGATCTACTATTACAGGCAGATGGGTTTTTTGTTTTAACAGTGGTACTGCCGACAAATCCAGGGTATTGCGGGTGGAGTTTTCAAAGGTACGTATACCCCGCTCGCACAAGATAACCTGATTGTTACCTTCGGAGAGAATATATTCTGCACTCAGCAGCAGTTCTTCCAGGGTATTGGCCATTCCTCTTTTAAGCAAAACCGGCTTATGAAAACGGCCCACTTCCCTTAACAAATCAAAGTTCTGCATGTTTCTGGCTCCAATTTGAATAACATCTATATCTTCAAACAGAGGTAACTGGGTCTGGTTCATTATTTCAGTAACCACCGGCAGACCCGTTTCCTTTTTGGCTTTAAGCAGCAACCTGATTCCTTCTTCATGGAGTCCTCTAAAGGCATAGGGAGAGGTGCGCGGTTTGAAAGCTCCTCCCCGCAGCAAGGTAGCGCCACTTTCTTTGACAGATTGAGCCACCTTGATTATTTGTTCTTCGCTTTCCACCGAACAGGGGCCGGAAATAATCTGAAACATTCCTTCACCTATAATTACTCCCCCGGCGTTCACCATAGTGTTTTCGGGATGAACGGTGCGGTTTACGGCCTTATAAGGTTCGGTTACCCGTCTGCCATACTCCACAATATCATTATTCTGCACTATGGACTCCATATCGATGGCGGCCGTATTACCGATTAAGCACACTACGGTATGTTCGGTTCCGGTACTTAGAAAGGTTTGAAACCCCTGCTCCTCAATTTGCTGTCGAAATGCTTCAATTTTGAACCTGGGGACGGCTGGTTTTAAAACAAATATCATCTTAGCTTAACCTCCCGGATGCTTATCCAAGGCTCCTAACTATCTCAACTACCTGTTTGATTTTTTCCTTGCTTTTCAGGCCTTTAGTCTCTACACCACTGCTTAGGTCCACTGCATGGGGGCGATACTTTTTAACTACGGTCCCAACATTGTGGCTGTTCAGCCCGCCAGCGAGAAAAAAAGGCTTAGCCAGGGGAGGTATCAGAGAATGATCAAAGCTTTTTCCGCTCCCCCCATATTGATGAGGGTCAAAAGCATCTAGTAATAAAAAATCACAGGGCATTTGTTGAATTTCCAGAAATGATCGGGTGCTTTGAACCCTGACCGCTTTAATTACCGGGCAGGAGGTATGACCCTTGAGTTCTTTAATATAATGCTGATCTTCATCCCCATGCAGCTGGATCACTTCTATGATCCCCTGGACACATATTTCCACAACGTACTGCAGAGGCGCATTTACGAACACTCCTACGGAACAAATAGCCGGAGACAGATTTTTTTTGAGCAGACGAGCTTGTTTTACCGTCACCTGCCGGCGGCTATCCGCAAAAACGAATCCTATATAATCAGGCAGGCAGCTGTTAACAGCCTCTATGTCTTCTATTCTGGTCAAACCGCAGATTTTAATTTTAGTCATAGTTGTCTCCCCGTAAGTTCTGTAAAGTTTTGCCCTTGTCAGAGCTGAGCATAAGGGCTTCTCCTATTAAAATGCCGTTAACCCCGGCTTCACGGAGTCGGGCTACCTCGGCAGCAGTTTTTATACCACTTTCGGCTACAAACAGAACCGTATCCGGAACCATTTTTCTCAGGCGCAAGGCATTATTGATGTCCACAGAAAAATCGCGGAGATTGCGGTTGTTTACACCGATAATGCGGGCACCGGCCTGCAAAGCTGCCTCAACCTCTTGAGCATCATGAGTTTCTACCAGCGCCGAGAGCCCCAGTTCATGGCAAAGAGCTATATAGTCCCGGAGGGCAGCACCATCCAGGATAGCAGCGATTAGCAGTACTGCGGAAGCCCCCAGGGCTTTGGCTTCATAAATTTGATATTCATCAATAAAGAAGTCCTTGCGCAGCAAGGGGATGGATACTGTTTTTTGCACGTCTGCCAAATGCCGGTCGTCACCTAAAAAATAATCCGGCTCGGTCAGTACCGAAATAGCAGCTGCTCCCCCTTGTTCATATTCCCGGGCAATTTGCCTGTAGGGGTAGTCAGAAGCAATTATGCCCCGGGAAGGGGAGGCTTTTTTCAGTTCACAGATAAAGTTGATCCCTTCCCGGGCTAAAGCGGTTTCAAAAGGAAAGCTAAGGCCCTTGTCAAAAGCGCAAGCTTCCTCTCTGATTTGGGCCAGGGGTTTTTGCGCTTTTTTCTGCGCTACTCTCCTGCGGGTGGATTGCACTATGGTTTCCAAAATCATAAGCTTACCTCGTTAGTCAAACGGCGAAACTCTTCTAATTTGGCCAGGGCTTTGCCGCTATCAATCAGTTCCTGGGCCATTACCAGGCAATCCTCTATTGAACAATTATCAATGCCCAGATACAAGCCCAACGCTGAATTTAAAACCACCACATCCCGCCGGGGCCCTCGTTCTTTACCAGCCAGGATATCAACGGTAATTCGGGCATTGTCTTCCGGGGTGCCGCCGGACAAATCCTGTAGCTGGCATGGTTGGAATCCAAATTGCTCCGGACTGATGCTATAGGGCATTAATGTTCCATGTCTGATCTCGCACACATGGGTCTCTCCCGTCAGGGTTACTTCATCCATGCCATCGCTGCCGCTGACTACTACCCCGCGAACCACTCCCAGGTTGGATAGTACCTGGGCCAGAGGCTCCACTAATTTGTGGTCATATACTCCCATCAGTTGCATGGTAGCTCCGGCTGGATTGCAAAGGGGGCCTAAAACATTAAAAATGGTTCGTACTCCCATCTCTTTGCGGACAGGCGCGGCATATTTCATAGATGAATGATAGATTTGAGCAAACATAAAGCACATGTTGCTCTTTTCCAGCACCAGCTCGCTTTGTGCTGGTGTCAGGTGCAAGTTGATACCTAAATGCTCCAAAACATCGGCCGCACCGCTCTTGCTGGATACACCCCGGTTGCCATGCTTGGCAACCGGAACTCCCCCGGCGGCAATAACGAAAGCTGCTGTGGTGGAAATGTTGAAAGTGTTGGTCCCGTCGCCGCCGGTTCCTACAATATCGATAACATTCCGGACCGGATTAATCTTCATACCTTTTTCCCGCATGGCGGTTGCACAGGCGGTTATTTCCTCAACGGTTTCTCCTTTCATTCTTAGGCCGGCCAACAAAGCTCCCATTTGCGCAGGGGTAGCTGTGCCGTCCATTATCTGGTGCATGACCGTCCGGGTGGTTTCAAAATCCAGATCTTTTCCTTCTAATACCTCTTTGATAGCTTTTTGTATCATAATCACTCCCCCTATATTTCCAAAAAGTTTTTCATAATCACATTTCCTAAGGGGGTCAGAATGGACTCAGGATGAAATTGCACCCCATAAACATCAAAATCCTGGTGCTTTACGCCCATTACCTCACCCCCGCTGTCCCTGGCAATCACCCTTAGCCTCTCGGGTATATTATCTTTGTGCGCTGCCAAGGAATGATAGCGCGCGGCATCAATAGAATCCGGCAATCCCTGAAAAATAGGGCAGGTGCTGTCAAGAATGATGGTACTCTTTTTCCCATGCATAAGCTGTCCGGCATAAGTTATCTCACCTCCGTAAGCGGCATAGATGGCCTGGAACCCCAGGCATACTCCCAGGATCGGGATCTTGCCGGCCAAATAGCAGATCAACTCAATGCATATACCAGCATCCTGGGGGGACCCAGGCCCGGGAGAAATAATGATATGTGATGGATGTAAAGCCTCTATAGCTTCAACTGGCATGGCATCGTTCCTCACTACCCGGATGTCAGGGTTGATACTGCCCGCTAGTTGTACCAGGTTATAGGAAAAGCTGTCATAGTTATCAATAAGCAGGATCACAAGCTCTCCACCTCCCCGGCCCGGCAGACAGCATTTATGACCGCCTGGGCTTTGTGAGACGATTCTTCATATTCTTTTTCCGGGACACTGTCAGCCACGATGCCAGCCCCGGCTTGCACATACACCGTATCTTCCTTTTTCACCGCCATACGAATAGCAATACAGGTATCCATATTGCCGGAGAGATCTATATAACCCAGAGCTCCGCCATATATACCCCGGGGTACCTTTTCCAGGGCTTCGATTATCTCGCAGGCTCGAATTTTAGGAGCCCCGGAAAGTGTTCCCGCCGGCAGTACTGCTTCAATAGCGCTGTAGGCATCGTACTGGGGCAGTATGTCGCTTTCTACCTGGGAACAGATATGCATAACAGTGGAATAGCGGCGTATCGACTGGTAGCCGGCAACCCGCACGGAGGAGAACTGTGATATTTTTCCCAGATCGTTCCGGCCAAGATCAACCAGCATATTGTGTTCGGCCAGTTCCTTTTCATCAGTTAACAGTTCCCGTTCCAACCGCTTGTCTTCTGCTTCCGTTTTACCCCGCGGGCGGGAACCCGCCACCGGAAAGGTAGTAAGGTGGCCGTCCTGCAGGCGTACCAGGGTTTCAGGAGAACTGCAGATTATTTCGTCACCGCCGATATTCATATAGACCATGTAGGGCGACGGGTTAGTTGTTCTTAAAACCCGGTAGGAGTTAAACAGGCTGTATGGAAAAGGAGCGGTAAACTGCCGGGATAAAACCACCTGAAAAATATCCCCGGCGCGGATGTATTCCTTAGCCTTCTTCACCATATGGCAGTATTCATCCTTGCTGGTAGCCGGTGTAAAACGAACGCTGGTTTCCTTTTCCACCGGGGGCAGGCTTGGAGACTTGCGGATTAGACTGGTCAGGAACTCAATCTTATCCACCCCTTCAGCATAGTTCTCCTTAACCCGGTCCGTTTTCACATTGGCCACCACCAGCAGCTTGTGCCGGAAATGGTCGTAGACAATAACCTTATCACAGAGCAGCAGGTCAAAATCATTAAAGCTACCGCGCTTTATGGTTAATTTCGGCTCGGCATAAGCGATCATGGCATAGCCAAAGTAGCCGACAAATCCTCCCGTAAAGGGAGGCAGACTGTTTATGCGGGGAGCCCGGTATTCCCGGTGAATTTGCCGCAGCACCTCAAGAGGGTTTTGGCTGGATATACTGGTCCTTTGGCCCTGGCTTTCTATGGTAACGGTATTCTCCTTGCAGCAAATCCGCATTACCGGGTCAAATCCCAAAAAGGAATAGCGGCCCCATTTTTCTCCCACCTCAGCACTTTCCAGAAGAAAGTAGTTTTTGCCCATGCCTGACAGGGTTCTCAGCACAGTAATGGGAGTAAAGGTATCGGCATAGATTTCCCGGCAAATAGGCACTATGCTGTATTGGCCTGCCAGGCCTTCAACGGTTGCCAGATCAGGGCTGATCATAATTCATTACCTCCCTTTCCTTAACAGGTAAATAAAAACTCTTTCTTGTGGTGCGTGCCGGTGGATAATAAAAAAAGCTTTTGCCCCTTGAAGGGACAAAAGCTTTCGCTTCTGCGGTACCACCCTAATTGGTAATAAATTACCCCAAGGCAATATATTACCCACTCATTTTACGCACCATCATGCGCACCCCACTGGTAACGGACGAGGTTCCCGTCGACGTCTACTCCCTTTTTGGTTTCGAGCCGCCCTCGCAAGTCCATTCAGTAAATTCCGGTATACCGCATTCACACCAGCCAGCGGCTCTCTGCATACCTTCCAATACCTACTTCTCTTGCTCATCGGTTTCAAGTTTATTTTTAATAACTTAATATGTTTAACATGGTTTGTCAATGACGAAATGTATTTTTTTGGTTATTGATTTGCAGCCGATCCTTTTTGTTCCCTACCATATTTCGGGAAAAGCCATATTGGTGTACAATTCCTCCAGCCTGGTCTTGTGACCTTGTTCCATATAGGCCAGTTCCTGAAAGATCTTAGCCTGTTCGGCGGTTTCACTGTTTTCAGCCAGGTTTTTATAACGGTTCATAGCCTCTTCTTCTCTTTTCATAGCCAGAGTAATGGCCTCAACCGGCTTCATATCCGTGGATAAAGGCGGACCTTCTTCTACAGTTTCCGCTACTTTGAAATCAGCGGTACGCTTAAATTTAAAGGCTTTTTCAGGATTGTCCAAAAATGATTGCAGGAGTGTTTGGTGTTTTTTCTCTTCGGCGGCCAATTCACTGAAAATCTGTTTAACGGAAGCATCCAGGTTTTTTTGGGATAATGCCAGGTAAAATTCGTATGCTTCTACTTCTCGATCAATAGCCTTGTTTAATATAGCCTCAATAGATGGTTGGCTCATAATATCACCCTTCCTGCTCTTTTATCCCATTGTACTGGAGCCTGGAAAAACCGGCAACATATAGTCGAAATACGAAAAGGGACGGTTAACATATGATTTAACCCGTCCCTTTGATCGGTGAGATTATTAGCAGACAAAAAACCTTAGATCCATGAATATTTCTTCCATTTCATCTTCAAAGTTCTGCTGAAATCGGTCCCTATTTTTATTAAATTCCTGCTCTTCTGGCCTAAAGCTATTTTCGTGCATAAGATAACCACCTTTTGCTGTTTCGGTTAGCTTGTGCACCAATAAGGGCCATTATTCCCGGTTATTATTTGCTTCCTATCAATACACCGCTATTCGATCTTGTTGGTGCGCCGCCAGATTTTCATTTTTTGGGCCTGGCGGATAAGATCATCCCGGAAATCCGGATGAGCCAGGCTAATTAATTTCTCAGCCCGCGACCAGGTAGGTTGTCCTTTTAATTGTACCTTTCCATATTCAGTTACTACATAATCTACCAATGTTCGGGGAGTGGTCACGATACTGCCGGTTTTTAGAGTAGGTACAATTCGAGAGTGCACGGTCCCGTTTTTGTCGGTAAAGGTGCTGGTCAGGCAGAGAAAACTCTTACCCCCGTTAGAGTACCAAGCGCCTTGCACAAAATCCAACTGCCCTCCCGTGCCGGAGATTTGCCGAATTCCTGAACTCTCAGAACACACCTGACCGACTAAATCAATTTCAATGGCATTGTTAATAGAGATCACATTGTCGTTGCGGCTGATAACCCGGGGATCATTGGTATAACTACAGGGCTGACTGGCTATTATGGGATTATCATCTACAAACTCATAGGATTTGTTAGTGCCCAAACAGAAAGTCGCCACTATTTTGCCGCGATCGGTGGTTTTGTACCGGCCGGTTATTTTGCCAGTCTCGAACAAGTCTACCATGGAATCACAAAACATTTCGCTGTGAATACCCAGGTCGGTGAGATCGGTATCACATAATAATTCACCCAATATGTTAGGCAGGGTACCTACTCCCAGCTGCAGACAGGCGTGATCAGGTATTTCTTCCAGTATCAATTCTGCCATGCGCTTGTCCGCTTCAGTTGGTTCGGGTGAGGGGGGCAGTTCGAATATAGGGGAATTGCTGCCTTCAATTATGTAATCAACCATAGAAATATGCAGACCATCCTCTGAGCCCCCTAGCATTCTGGGCAAATTTTGATTTACTTCTACAATAACGGTAGCTGCCTGCATGGCTCCTTCAAAACAATAGGTATTGGCAACCCCAAAAGAAAAAAAGCCGTGTTCATCCATGGGAGCAACCTGAACTACACAGGTGTAAGGTGGGTAGTAAGGTAGTGAAAACATCTCGTTGGCTTGACTGAAATTAGCGGGAGTATAGAACAACAAGCCTTTGTCATGCATTTTGCGGTCCACGGCACTAAAGTAGCAACTGTTGCAGGTGAAAACCTTTTGATTAGGATCAGCCATGGCTGTCTGCAAAGGGGGTATCAGGCCAGCACCATAAAAAATGTCAATATCAGCTAATTCATTGATGCGCCGGGCTAAATAGTTGTCGAAATCAACAGGCCTGGATAAGAAACTGCCATATAGAATATAGGCTCCCGGTTGAATCAGTCCCGCAGCTTGTTCAGGGGAAATTAGCTTCTGCTGATATTCCGAGTAGTATGATCTTTTCAAAAAGATGACCTCCTTCTAAAGCTTCTTACTTGGATCAAATATGTTATACCGTATACCAGCTGCTCCCAATTTCATCCTACGACCATTATTAGACGTATGTAAAGTTTTTATTAATTCCGAAAAGGTAGACAGAACCGCTATATGTATGGATTTGGGGATGAAGAGAATTATTATTGAAAAGGCAGGATCCAGCCAACATGGATAAGCTAAAGGTCTGAAAAGATATGATTAGGCGAGATAAACTGCATTTTTGCCTGATAATCCAACCACTGCAGGAGAAACGGTTGTAAACAGCGAAAAGGAGACTCTGATTGTGAACGTAATTCATTCTGGATAAAAGACTTTAGATGATAAAGGAGTGATGTTTTTTGTGGCAGGAGTTTAAAGAGTTTGCCATTAAGGGCAATGTGTTAGACTTGGCAATAGCAGTCATTATAGGTGGTGCTTTTGGGAAAATCGTATCTTCCCTGGTAAGTGACATAATAATGCCTTTAATTGGTTTGCTTCTGGGTGGTTTGGATTTTTCCGGGCTGAAGATTCAGGTGGGTGATGAGCAAATTCTCTATGGCATGTTTATTCAGAATGTAGTGGACTTTTTTGTAATTGCCCTGGCTATTTTTGTATTCGTTAAAGCTATCAGCAAAATGAAAAAACCGGTTGAAGAGCCTGAACCAGAACCAGTTCCCTCAAATACCGAGATTCTGTTAATGGAAATCAGAGATTTGTTAAAGCGTACCCAGTAAAGTGTTCTGCCCACAGCAGCAGTTTTCTCCTGTAAGGCCTACGCATTACAGGAGAAACAGCTGCAGACAGCGAAAAGAGGTCTCAGAAAACTATTGATGTGGAGGGTATATAATGGCACATGAAATTGACTATAAGATTTATGGGAATGAGATGCAGTTTGTAGAGATCCAATTAGACCCGGGGGAAAGTGTTATTGCTGAAGCCGGAGCCATGATGTATATGGATGACGGAATCAGCATGCAGACCATTTTCGGAGATGGTTCTGAAAAAGATTCCGGGGGCGGCCTCGGCAGCAAACTCTTTTCGGCCGGAAAGCGCCTGATAACTGGTGAAAGCCTGTTCATGACGGTTTTCACCAATAAAGGACAGGGAAGGAGACAGGTATCTTTTGCTGCGCCTTATCCTGGTAAAGTTATCCCCATAAACCTACAGCAGTATGATGGCAAAATAATTTGCCAGAAGGATGCCTTTTTATGCGCAGCCAAAGGGGTATCCGTGGGAATTGACTTTAAGCGCAAACTGGGTGTTGGCTTTTTCGGCGGAGAAGGCTTTATCATGCAGAAGTTGGAAGGAGATGGCTGGTCCTTCATTCATGCCGGAGGCACTATTCACGAAAGACAACTAGCCCCGGGTGAGCTGTTGCGGGTAGATACCGGATGCCTGGTGGCCTTAACCAAAGGAGTTAAGTATGATATAGAAATGGTAAAAGGAGTAAAGTCAATATTTTTTGGTGGGGAGGGGTTGTTCTTTGCTACCCTGCGGGGACCGGGAACGGTTTGGCTGCAGTCGCTGCCATTTAACAGGCTGGCAGATCGTATTCTCAGCCAGGGCGGGAACAGCGGACGTAAAGAAGAAGGCTCCCTGCTAGGGACACTTGGGAATCTTATCGATGGCGACTAGAATAACCTGCCATTGTCTTTATTGTAAAAACAGTCGTCGTTGTGTCATCGCGAGGAGCGAAGCGACGTGGCGATCTCTATGCCGGTCTGCGCTAATCACGGTTTCGCAAGATGTTAGTCAGGATGCAGGAGTTTAGCCGGCTCGCTCCGGGACTCCTCGCCTGCAACACACCGGCTTACTTCGGTGCGAAGCACACCGCTCGTAATTCGGCATCCATGCACTCAGTACTCGCTGCTCGAAACATCCTGTTTCCAGCGACCCTTCGCAGCCCTCAGTTTCGCCGTGGGTTGCAACGGCTCGTCGTAGTCACTCGCCCGGCTAATACTCCTGCTTAAGCCGTGCAGAGATATTTTCATTCGTTGTGGCCTGTGTTACAGGTGACATGGTTAACATTTTAAGATTGAGTGACATAACGTAAAGGAAAAAGGTTAAGTATTCTGCTGCTGTCCGGGGGGAATACTGACAGAAAAAAGGAAGTTTATCACTATGAAAGAGGTGCACCAGCTAATGGTCCCGTCTGCAAGAGGCGTTCTCCTGCCACGCTGCTATTTATGCGGGGAGGTACCCTCCCAGGGGATTCATGGAGGGGTGAAGATCAGAAAAGCTTTTATTTGCTGTGAATGTGAGCAAGATATAGTCAATATGGAAGTTGGCTCCATCTATTACCAGACCGTGATTAACAAATTAAAAGAGATTCTTGGCTGAGGTACCTGAAAAGGTACCTTAATTTTTTCATGGATTAATGGTTCTCACTTCATATACAATTGATATAGGGAATAAGTTTTGCAGGTGGGAGAGAGAATTGGAAGCATCCGGTTATCAGACTCTATGTGTGGTTAATCCCAAGTCTGCCAATGGTCGTACTCGCAAAGCTTGGAGCAATATTGAACGAGCACTGGTGAACCGTAATATTGAGATAGATGTCCAGTACACAAGAGGACCTGGGGATGCCACTCTCATTACCCGGAAAGCTTTGCAGAGCGGATACAATCGTATCGTATCCGTGGGCGGAGACGGTACACTCAATGAAGTAGTAAATGGTTTCTTTGACAAAAACCAGCACCATATAAATCCGGAAGCCTGTCTTTCTTTTGTTCCCCTGGGAACTGGCGGGGATTTCGCCCGCATGTTTAATATGAATCGTGATATCGATACCATATTTCGCCTGTTTACTGACCCGCAGGTGTGCCGCTGTGATCTAGTGTTGGCCACCTATACCGGCTGGCAGGAGATGGAGGAACGACGCTTCTATATTAATGAAGCTGATGTGGGTCTAGGCAGCGCTACCGTTTACCGGGTAAACAACAACAGCAAAGCATTGGGAGGTTTCCTGTCATTTTTGTTAGCATTTTTATACACCATTTTCACTTACCAGAACCTGGACCTGGTCATTAAGGTGGATGGAGAAACCAGATACGAGGGCAAAACAGGCATCATAGTGGTTGGTAACGGCAGTTATTTCGGCGGCGGCGTGAAAGTTGCTCCCCAGGCCCGGATTGACGATGGGCTTTTGGAAATAATACTTGCCAAGGACCTAAGAAAACGAGATTTGCTAGCTAATCTAACTAATATGTACAAAGGCACACACATGAAGCATCCCCTGGTGGAAAGAATGGCCGGCCACCAGGTACAAATCATGTCAGCTAACGACATCCTGTTTGAAATGGATGGAGAGACTCCGGGACATGGTAACCAAGTCACTTTTGAAATAGTTCCGGCAGCTATGAAACTGCTGGTTTAAAAGAGAGGATTTGATGTGACTCCCTCATCAACCCCCATTTACTCCGCCCTTAACCGCTACATACAAGAAAATATATTGCGATTGCATATGCCTGGCCACGCTGGAATAGCCCCAGCTCTTCCCCATGCGTGGCAGAATCTGGCCTTATTTGATGTTACCGAGATACCTGGATTGGACGACCTGCATCTTCCCATTGGTATTATTGAACACGCAGAACGCTTGTTGGCTGAAGCTTTTGGAGCCCAGGAAAGTTTTTTTCTGGTTAATGGAGCTACTTCGGGCATACATGCTCTTTTCCTCAGTCTCCCTTCTCCGGCTAAGGTCCTCATTCCCCGCCATGCCCACCGTTCCTTCTTCGGGGGGCTGGTTCTGTCGGGGGCTCATCCGGTATACCTGCCAGCCGAGATAGATAACGAGACCGGCCTGTCCCTGGCTACCAGTGTTACAGCAGTTGAAGACCTGCTCGCCCGTCAGGAGGTCCAGGCGGTCTTTTTGACCAGCCCTACTTTTTACGGAACTACCAGCAATATTCGTGAAATAGCCGCAGCAGCTCATCGTCGCAACATTCCGGTTTTTATTGATGAAGCCCATGGGGCCCATTTCTATTTTCATCCCCGCTATCCCGATCCGGCGCTGTCATCAGGAGCAGATTCGGTGGTTCATGGAATGCATAAAACCCTGCCGGTCTTTAACCAGGGCGGAGCCTTGCACCTGGGACATGGTTTCCGGTTTGCAGATAGGGTAAAGAACGCTTTTAGCCTTCTTACTACTACCAGTCCCTCCTATCCCTTGCTAGCTTCGATGGATCTAGCCCGTCATTTTATGCAGCAGCACGGGCAGGAGCTATTAGATAAAGGTCTTCAATTAGCCGGTGAGTATCGCTGTAAAATCGATCAACTGCCAGGATTTAGCTGCCCAGGAAGACGGTTAATCAAAAACGGGGTAACCGGAGCTGATCCTTTAAAAATTTTGGTTTTAACCGATAAAATGAATATCAGCGGTTTCGAAATAGGACGTATCCTGCGCCAGCATTATAATATTCAAGTAGAGATAGAAGGGGATCACTATATACTGGCTATGATGTCCATGTTTCACCAACCCAGTGACTGGGAAAGATTTTACCGGGCCTTACAAGCTATCGCCAAGGATCAACAGAGCCATACTGCGAATAGTAGATATATAAGACCGGTAGTGCCGCCTGCACCGTTAGTAGTAAAATCGCCCCGGGAGGCATTTCAAAGTGCCAGCAGACGTATACCCCTGGCCCAGGCAAGAAATCGGGTATCCGCAGAAATAGTGGCAGCCTACCCGCCCGGCATTCCTGCTTTACTGCCTGGAGAGATGATTACCGGGGAAATATATGATTATCTTAGCTATATACGCCAAATAGGAGTTAGGGTACAGGGACCGCTGGATCACACCCTGGACACTATTGCCGTGCTGGAGATTTAGGAGGAAACTGGATGCTAAAAGGCATATTTATTAGTCTGGAAGGGGTAGACGGTTCTGGTAAAACAAGCTTAAAAGAAGAACTGCTAGGTCACTTAGCTGTTTTTGATCCTCTTAGCCTGCGCGAACCTGGTGGAACGCCTATTTCTGAGAAGATTAGAAACTTGTTGTTGGATACTTCCAATGAGGATATGCAGGCGCGCACCGAAGCGTTTCTCTATGCGTCGGCACGCTGTCAACTGGTGGAAACAGTGATCCGACCTGCACTGCAGCAGGGGAAAATGGTTATAGCCGACCGCTACATAGATTCGACTTTGGCCTATCAGGGTTTCGGACGGGGCTTACCGCTGGATTTTCTGGAACAGTTGAACCAACTGTCTACCGGAGGATTAAGACCCGACTTAACCCTGCTGCTGGATTTAGATCCCACCGAAGGTGCCCGCCGGCGGGCCCAAGATGCCCCAGACCGCCTGGAAAAAGCCGGTTTGTTATTTCAAAACCGGGTTCGACAAGGATATTTACAGATAGCCCGGCAGGAACCCCAGCGCATATGCGTGATTGATGCCCATCAACCACTGGAGATGGTAGTCAAGAATGCCCTGCAGGAAATTCAGCAGCTTTTGACAAAAAGAGGTTGGTATCATCCAAGAGCGTGAAGGGGACAAAAGGAGGGCGTTGGCATGAAAATTAACCGGGATAAAAAAGAATGGACTAAATTTACAACCGTGAGCAGCAAAGCCAGCCGCGAGGTCCAGCGCCGTCCCGGTGCCAGTTTTGAGCAGGAGTTGTCCCAGCATCACCAGAGTCAAGGGCGTCTAAAAATGCAGGAGATTATGCAGCAGCTGGATCAGGTATCTGACCGCCTGAAGCGGAGTTTAAACATTAGCGATCTGATGCTCTACAAACGTCTGGTCAAGGATTTTCTCCAGGAGGCAGCCTCTCAAGCTTACCTATTAAAACAGGAGCATGGCCGGAGTAGAAGGGGCCGAGCTTTATTGGTGACTATTCAAACCGTTGATAAAGAGATAGAGCAAATGCTGGATGATTTTACCAGGCGTACCCCAGAACCACTGGAGGTTTTAGAAACTTTGGACAAGATCAGAGGTATGCTGATTGACTTAATGGTATAGTAATATGAAGGAGGATTACATGGCTGACTTTTCTTCCATAATAGGACAAGATCAAGCCGTCGCTTTGCTGCAGAGCAGTTTGGACAGCGGAATAATAAGTCATGCCTATTTGTTTATGGGACCTCCCGGAGTGGGCAAGGAAAAAACAGCCCGAACCTTTGCTCACTTACTTTTGCAGCAGGAAGATCCTGCTGCTGAAATATACCTGCGGGAAGGAATCCATCCGGATCTAATGGAAATAAGTCTTCCCGAAAACCGGACCCGTATCAGTAAGGAACAGGTTAGCCAGGAAATGATCCCCTGGCTGGCTATGAAACCTTACCGGGCCGTGCATCGTTTGGTGCTGATTCACGACAGCCACTTAATGAGCCTGGAAGCGGCCAATGCTTTGCTAAAAACCCTGGAGGAACCGCCTGAGTACGCTCTGATCATTTTGCTCAGTGATACTTCAGAAATACTGGAAACCATAGTATCGCGCTGTCAGCTGTTGCACTTCTATCCTTTGGGAGTACCAGAAATTGAATCGGTTTTACTGAGCCGGGGTGTTGAGCCGGAGTTGGCTTCACGGGCTGCCCGGATCAGTCAGGGGAGCCTGGGAGAAGCTTTGCAATTCTGTGAGGAAAAAGACTGGCCTGGCCGCTGGCAGAAAGCCTTGACTTTACTGCAGGGCCTGAGCAGTGGAGAACCGGTCAAAGTGTTGGAAGCAGCCTCCCTGATGGAAGAAGATTTGGAGTTGAACGTCCGACTGGTGGAGACTATAATAAGGGATCGACTAATTCTACAATACAGTGATCAAGATAATGTACTTCTGTTTCCGGAAAGTAAGGACATTTACCGGCAGTTGCCCCGCTTGCATCCGCAACAGGTGCTGAGGGGCTGGGAACGAATCAATAGACTAAAGCGCTATAGCCGCTATCATGTAAATCGTTCCCTGATTGCCATTAATATAGCCTATGAATGGCTGCATTTGCTGCAGCCTCATGTGTCCCCCAGCCAGGGGACACGCACACAAAGGAGGTAAGATAGTGGCCTGGGTTGCAGGAATACGCTTCAAACCAGCTGGGAAAATATATTATTTTGAATGTGAAAATATCGATTTGAACACTGGGGACGGAGTAATTGTAGAGACTATCCGTGGAATAGAATATGGCACTGTGGCTATCGGTAAAAGGCAGCTTCCTGATGAGGAACTGGTGTTACCCCTAAAACCAGTAATTCGTAAAGCTACCCCGGAAGATACCCAAATCCACCATAGCAACCGTGCCAAAGAAAAAGAAGCTCTCGAAATATGCAAGAAGAAGATTCGCGAGCATAACCTGCCCATGCGCTTGATTGATGTGGAATATACTTTTGATATGGGTAAGATAATATTTTATTTTACTGCTGAAGGCCGGGTAGATTTCCGGGAATTGGTCAAAGATCTGGCTGCCATTTTTAAGACTCGTATCGAGCTGCGTCAGATCGGGGTGCGGGATGAAGCCAAAATGTTAGGAGGAATAGGAACTTGTGGCCGAGTTTTGTGCTGCCATAACTTCCTGGGAGAATTTGAACCAGTTTCTATACGGATGGCTAAAGAACAGAATTTGTCCCTCAATCCCACTAAAATATCAGGAATATGCTGCCGGCTGATGTGCTGCCTGAAGTACGAATCAGAATTGTACGATACCAAGGGGCAGGAGGGTTGTAAGTGTGGAGAAGACTGTCCGCGAGTTGAAGAACTTATTGAGGGAGATGATTATTGAACTAGGTGAATTAAAAGAGCGGGTTACTTCTCTGGAGAAAGATGTAGCCCGGCTACACAACCCTGCTCCGGAAATTGACCGGGAAGCCCAAATCGGTATTCAGGGCGAAGGCTATGAGAACTTGGGTCGCCTATACCGGGAAGGTTATCATATTTGTGCTTTCTCCTTTGGTCAGCAGCGTCAGGAAGATTGTTTGTTCTGCCTGGCCCAACTAGAAAAGGAGTGACCTGAAGCTGGAACAGTTGCCCGATTTGCCTGGCGACGAAAGCTGGGATGATTTAATTTTAGGAGGATTAAAAATCATTCAGCCCCGCTCGGGTTACCGCTTTTCTATTGATGCCGTCCTGTTAGCCCATTTCCCCGATCTATATGATGGTATGCAGGTATTCGATTTGGGAACCGGCAGCGGAGTTATAGCTCTGCTGCTGGCTTATCGTCATAAGGGGATTCATATCACTGGACTGGACATCCAGGAGCAAATGGTGGACAGGGCCCGGCGCAGTGTGCAGTACAATAAGCTGGAGAAGAGAATAACCATTATAAAAGCTGATATAAATCAGGTTACCGGGTATTGGCCACCAGCTCAAGCGGATTTGGTAGTGTGCAATCCGCCTTTTTGGAAAAAGGGACAGGGTAAAGTCAGCCTTGATCCAGAACAGGCAGTGGCCCGTCATGAACTAAAGGTTACCCTGCCAGCCATTTTGCAGGCCGGCGCTCACTTATTGAAAACAGGCGGGCGTCTGGCCATGGTTTTACCAGCCCGCCGCTTAACTGAACTATTTTCTGAGCTTGCACCAGTAGGACTGAAACCGGTGCGCTTACGTATGATTCATCCCACCATTGACCGGGAAGCTGGGCACTTCTTGATTGAAGCCGGCAAGGGCACCCGGGGGGAAATGACCATAATGCCTCCTTTGATTATCTACGAGAGAGCAGGGGTGTACACCCAGGAAATACAACATCTTTATGAACGATCCCCCGGAGAGGAAAGGAGTCAAGATGGCTGAAACCGGTATACTCTATATTTGTGCTACGCCTATAGGCAACCTGGAAGATGTAAGCATCCGCTTGCTCAAAACCTTGCGCCAGGCAGATCTGATTGCCTGTGAAGATACCCGCCATACCATAAAGCTGCTGAACCGCTACAAAATTCATAAACCACTGACCAGCTACCACCAGCACAGCCACCTGGCCAAAGAAGATTTGATTCTGCAGGAACTGGCCGCAGGCAAACGGGTGGCTCTGGTCTCCGATGCTGGAATGCCAGCCATCTCTGATCCTGGAGCTGATCTGGTCCTGAGGGCTTTAGAAGCAGGGATCAAGGTAGAGGCTATCCCAGGGCCCTCGGCTCTGATTACAGCCTTAGCATTGTCAGGACTGGATACCCAGAGTTTTATTTTTATCGGTTTTTTACCAGCCAAGAGCGGGCAGCGCCGGGAATTATTAAGCAGCCTGGCTGATCAACCCCGCACCATGATTTTCTACGAAGCTCCGCACCGGTTGCTTAAGACTCTGGCTGATATGGAGGAACTGCTGGGAGCAGAACGCCCCATTGCTGTGGCCCGGGAATTAACCAAAGCATACGAGGAAATAAGGCGGGGCAGTATCAGAGAAGTAGCCGCATATTTTCGGGAACATGAACCCCGGGGTGAGTTCACCCTGGTATTGGCAGGCAAGCAACCTGAAGCGCCCACAGCTGATATGGAACAAATCGCCCGGGAGGTTCAGCAATTGATTGCTAACGGTATGGATAAAAAAGAGGCCTTCAAAACGAAGGCCCGCGAATACGGAATACGTAAGTCCGAAATATATAATTATTACTTAAAATACCATGATCAATTTAAAGACTAACCTACTTGCTTTCCGAGTTCCGTCAGGCAGCTTCTGCAGATATTCTTACCCTTATAATTGAAGACTTCTTCAGCGTTGCCGCAGAATATACAAGCTGGTTCGTATTTGCGCAGGATAATCTTTTCATTATCCACATAGATTTCCAGGGCGTCTTTCTCTTCTATCCCCATGGTTCGTCTTAATTCGATAGGAATTACAATACGCCCCAACTCATCAACCTTTCTTACTACACCAGTCGACTTCATCATTTGCTACAGTCCTCCTTTGTTTATAAAAAATGCCATTTCTCACAACAAACTATACCAGGGCTGGTAGAAATAGTCAAGTAATTTTCAACATATAAAGACAAAAATTTGGTTACTAATGGTTAATCAGTTCGATTAAAAGACTTGGTTCAGCAAATAACGAGTCCTGAAAACCATTTTAGGCAGAAAAACCCAGTTCCAGCAATTGGTGGGGCCAGAAGCTTTTGCCTATGAAAAAAGGATATCCAGGGTAAGATGTGGTAAACTATACCTGTTACACCGACAGCCCGAAGTCCTGGGCTGAATACTAAAGGATACGGTACTGATTCTCAAGGAGGGCATTTTTATGAACCAGTCCAAGACTTATTACATTACTACTCCGATTTATTATCCCAGTGACAATCTTCATATCGGGCATGCCTATACTACAGTAGCCGCCGATTGTCTGGCCCGGTTTAAGCGAATGCAGGGTTATGACGTGTTCTATTTAACCGGCACTGATGAACACGGGCAGAAAATTGAAAAGGTAGCCCGGGAAAACAATAAAGAGCCGTTGTCCTATGTGGACGCTATCGTGGAGAACATCAAAGATCTGTGGAAGACTATGCTGATCACCAACAATGATTTTATCCGCACTACCGAACCGCGCCATGAAAAAGTGGTGCAGGCGCTATTTCAAAAGGTTTTCGACAAAGGAGACATATATTTGTCCCAGTATGAAGGTTGGTATTGCACCCCTTGCGAAACCTTTTTTACTGAAAGGCAGCTGGTAGAGGGTAAATGTCCTGACTGTGGGCGTGAGGTAGAGTTGCTCCAGGAAGAAAGTTATTTCTTCAAAATGGGTAAATATGCGCCCCGTTTGCTGGAACATATTGAAACTCACCCTGATTTTATTCAACCGGAGTCCCGCCGCAATGAGGTAATCAATTTTATCAAATCGGGACTGGAAGACCTGTGTGTGTCACGGACCACTTTCCAATGGGGAATACCCGTACCCATGAACAAACGGCACGTGGTCTACGTCTGGTTTGATGCCTTAATAAATTACCTGAGTGCTATCGGCTATCTGGATGATCCGGAACAATTTAACCGCTACTGGCCTGCCGACGTACACCTGATGGCCAAAGATATCCTGCGCTTTCATGCTATTATCTGGCCGGCTATGCTGATGGCTATGGATCTGCCCTTGCCGAAAAAAGTCTTCGCTCACGGCTGGATTATGCTGGAAGGCGGCAAAATGTCCAAATCCAAGGGAAATGTAATTGATCCCCGGGTGCTAGTTAATAAATATGGAGTAGATGCCATACGTTATTATTTGGTCAAAGAGCTAAATTTTGGCCAGGATGGATTGTATTCGGAAGAAGCCCTGGTCAACCGCATTAATTATGATCTAGCCAATGATCTGGGCAACCTAATCAGCCGTACCGCAGCCATGATTTTACGCTACTTTAATGGACAAATACCTGCCGTAGGGGAGAAAGCTGAAGTGGATGAGGAGCTCAAACAGGCAGCGCTCAAGGCTTATGAAGAGGCCACCCACCAACTGGACCGGTTGGACTTTAATGCCTACATCAATGCGGTGATGCGTCTGGTGAGCCGGGCTAACAAGTATATTGATGAAACCCAGCCCTGGGTACTGGCCAAAGATCCCCAGCAGAACCACCGCTTGGCCACGGTTATGTATAATCTGGCGGAATGTATACGTATAGCGGTAATTATGCTGGCTCCCACTATGCCTACCCTGGCTCAGAGGGTAAATGAGCAGATCAAGTTCTGGGAAGATGTATCAGCCTTGACCTGGGAAGAAGCTGGCCAGTGGGGCCAGGTTCGTCCTGGTTCTCCGGTGCAGAAAGGCGAGGTTTTATTCCCGCGAATTGACATGAAAAAGGAGGACACTGCAGTGAATGAATCAGTGCATAATGAACCAGTGAATCCAGAAAAACCAGCTGTTGAAGAGAAAAAAGAGGATCAATATATTACTATAGATGAATTTGCCCGCATGGATTTGCGAGTAGCGGAAGTAATAGCCTGTGAGAAAATGCCCAAAGCCGACAAGCTGCTTATACTCCGGTTAAAAGTAGGGGACAGCGAACGCACCGTAGTGTCAGGTATAGCCCAGTACTACCAGCCGGAAGATTTAATCGGCAAAAAGGTGGTAGTAGTTGCTAACCTGAAACCCACCAAGCTACGGGGCACCCTATCCGAAGGCATGATACTGGCTGCTTCTGACGATGAACGGGTGGAAGTTCTGATGGTTAATTCTGAAATCGAGTCTGGCAGCCGGGTTAAATAAGCCGCTTTAACCAGGAGGAAAGTTATGTATACTGATACCCATGCTCATTTGCAGGAAGAATCCCTAAATGACAGCCTGGATAAAGTCCTGGCCAGAGCCCAGGCTGCTCAGGTATCCACCATTATGTGCATAGGCTATGATCGTGATTCTTCCCAGGAAGCGGTTCAACTTGCGCGCAAGTATCCGCAGATCTATGCGGTAGTAGGCATACATCCCCATGATGCCAAAGAGTTGGATCAGGATACCTTGGCGTTACTATATAAACTGGCTCAAGATCCTAAAGTGGTGGCCATTGGTGAAATCGGCCTGGATTTTTACCGGGATTTATCACCCCGGGATCAGCAACGGAAAGCCTTTGTCGAGCAGATCAAACTGGCGCAGGAATTAGGTAAACCAATAGTTATTCACGACCGTGATGCGCATCAAGAGGTATTGGACACTATTCGCCGGGAAAAGGCCGGGATTAATGGAGGTATAATGCATTGCTATTCCGGCCACCTGCCCCTGGCTATTGATCTGATGAAGGAAGGCTTCCATATTTCCTTTGCCGGGCCGGTCAGTTTTAAAAATGCTCGCAAAACCAAAGAGGTAGCTGCTCACATCCCCTTAGATCGTATATTGATTGAAACCGATTGTCCTTATCTTGCTCCCGAACCCCTGCGGGGTAAGCCCAATGAACCGGCCAATGTAGTTTACGTAGCGCAAGCGCTGGCTGAGCTCAGGCGCAAACCCGTGGAGGAAATAGCTTATCTGACCAGCCGAAATGCTGCTCAAGTCTACCGCCTGCAGTGAGTTAAACCAATTTAAGGCGGAATTATTTTGTGGTATTCTTTGCTAATTAAGCAATCTTTTTACTCCTTCCCGAATAAGATAATTACAAGATGGCCATAATTAAACTAGACGAGGTTGAATTTGTTGCCATTATTAGTAATTAACGCCCATAATTGGCAATAAATTTGACTTGTTCCTAAGGTTTTGTCTAGAATGGAAATGCCCTTGATATCCATAAGTAATTTCTAATACCAAGGGGAGAAAGGAAGGAGAAAAATGGGTATTGTACGGCCTAGAAAAGGCCCCCTGGCAGCTACCCTGGTTTTTATGGTGGTTCTGCTGGTTAGCCTGTTCTTTGCCCTGCAAAAACCAGTTATACTTGCCGTTGATGGCCAGGAAATTCAAACTCGCGTGTTTTTTAGCAGCACCGTAGGGGATGTTTTACAAAGTCAGAAGGTTTCTTTAGGCGAGTATGATCGCGTTGAACCATCCTTGAACAGCAAGGTCAAGAAAAATCAGCAGATAGTTGTCACCCGAGCCTTCAAGGTTAAGGTGATTGCCGATGGTAATAGCAGGGAAATCATAACCCCTCCAATCCCTGTTAAAGAAGCGATCAGTTTAGCAGGAGTAGAGTTGGGGGCTATGGATATTGTTAAGACTATGCCCACGGAGGTAACCGTACCCAATCAGGAAATTGAGATTATACGCGTATCTCAAGAGGAAAAGGTAATCGAGGAAGCTACTCCTTTTCAGGTAGAGCGGACCGAGGACCATACCCTGGAGAGAGGATTGACGCGTACCATCAAGCCAGGAGTTGAAGGACTGGCACGTAACACTGTCAGGATAACCTACCATAATGGTCAGGAAGTCAAACGGGAGATTGTTAAAAGTGAAGTGGTTAAAGAACCTCAAAACAAAGTAATTGCTATGGGGACTATCACTTCTGTTTCCCGCGGCGGGGAAAACCTGAACTTCAGGGAGGCCAGGTACATGACGGCTTCAGCCTACACCTATACCGGGCGCCGCACCGCCACCGGACAGCAACCTGCCGTAGGGATGGTCGCGGTAGATCCCACAGTGATTCCGTTGGGTACCCGCATGTATGTGGAAGGATATGGATATGCGGTAGCCGCCGATACCGGCGGATCGATCCGTGGAAATCAATTGGATTTGTTTATGGAAGAAAGATCCCAATGTATAAATTGGGGACGCCGTACCGTAAAAGTGTACATATTAAATTAAAAACCGAATAATACCAGCACCCTCTGCTAAAAGGAGGGTGCTTCAGACTGTCAAAGAAGTCTATTAAAGGTTAGAAGTTCGAGATTGCCACGCCCCTCTGGGGCTCGCAATGACACATAAGATGGCCTTCTGGTATGTCATCGGCCGTTCCGGCACTACCGATGTTCACTATCGTTCACGGCTAATGTTGCGAGGAGCGTAGCGACCTCTTTTTAGCAACTTTTTTGACACTCTCCAGCACCCTCTGCTCAAAGGAGGGTGCTTTTTTACGTTAATTTATGGTTTCTAATCTGATGCCATCTTTTCCCTTGTTAGAAATGATAAATCCGGAAAAAACTAATCCAGACAAGGGAAAAGGAGGTGAAGCAGTTGCAGAAAAAACTGGTGTTATTGATATGTTTAACATTAATACTAACCAGTCTGGCCTTGGGATGTAATAATGCAGCCCAGAGACCGGATTTACCCCAGCAAAATCGGGAAGACAAAACTGATAGAGCTGATGATGAGTTGACAGCCAGCGAGCGGAGAGTGTTGGCCAGCCGGCTATCCAACCTGGCAGAGGAGGTTGAGGGAGTAGACGATGCAACCGTGGTGGTATCCAGTGTAGGAATGACCAACAACCTGGGCACCAATGCCGGCAAAGACATACAGCCTGGTATTAATGCCGACGATGCAACCCCTCAATTAAACAATAACCAGGGCGGAGTAAACAATAACCGCACTAATAACAATCAGGCCGCCAACAACGCCAATCCCAATACCGTACAAAATCCACCCCCCGGTACTAATGTATCGGGATTAATGGTGATGGTGGGACTCGAGCTGGAAGACGGAATGAACACTGCGGAAAAAGCCAATGAGATTAAAAAAACGGTAGCCAATAAGCTTAAAGCCAGCGACAAGAGGATATCTCAGGTGCTGGTAACCACAGATCCCAGTCTGGTGCAGAGGTTAAGTGATGTAGCCGCTGGGATTATTCAAGGAAGACCCATCCAGGGATACCAGGAGGATATTAACGAATTGACCCGCCGCATGCGTCAACAACAGCCTGCTTTTTAACACTGCTGAACCCGGGCAAACCAGTTGGTTTCCCGGGTTAATTACATAATAGCTGCAATCATCACCTCTGTTGCAGGCGAGAGTCTTGGAGCGAGCCGGCTAATACTCCTGCATCCTGGCTAACATCCTGCGAAACCGTGATTAGCGCAGACCGGCATAGAGATCGCCACGCGCTACGCGCTCGCGATGACAGTCTTTTGCACTAACGCGGGGACCGTTTTCTCAGCAATGAAAAGGAGAGGACTATATTTCGAGGATACGGCACTTCTATGGTTGGGATGCAGTCATAGTATAATATATAATTAGTTAAATATAGTTACTAAGGAAGCGGTCAGGTGCAAACATCTTCACCTTCAGTATTGCGTAGTTTAATGGAACAATATGGGATCTATCCTAAGAAGCGCTGGGGACAAAACTTTCTGGTGGACAACAATATACTGCAGCGTATCTCTTCCTTGAGCGGTGCCCATCCCGGTTTGTATACCGTAGAGATCGGGCCGGGTATGGGGGCTTTAACCCAGCTGCTGGCCCAGCAGAGCCGTGGAGTACTGGCAATTGATATAGATGTAAGCTTACGAGCACCTCTGGAGCAAGTATTGGCACCTTTTAGCAATGTTAAGCTTCTTTTTGCTGATATTTTGAAAGTGAATGTAGAACAGGAACTAGTTCGACAGTTTAACCTGGACCAAATGCCAGAATATACAATTTGTGCCAATATACCTTATAATATTACTACACCTATAATTTTTCACTTGTTGGAAAACTGCCCCCATATGCAAGGGGCTACTTTGATGATGCAGAAGGAGGTCGCCCAGCGTATTATTGCTGCACCTGGCGGTAAGGATTATGGTTTGCTAACTCTGATGACCAGTTATTATGCAGATACCCGCTGGCTGATGACGGTATCGCGCAACTGCTTCTACCCCCGTCCCGATGTGGATTCGGCCGTAGTACAGTTTACGCCCTTGCCCCAGCCCCGGGTTCAAGTACAGGATGAGGAGGTTTTTAAAGCTTTTCTGAGAACTGCTTTCCAAATGAGGAGAAAAACTATCTTAAACAGCTGCGCTTCTTTTTTTAGTGTCAGTAAAGATTACGCCCAAACCAAGTTAGAGCATCTGGGAATCAAACCAAACCAAAGGCCGGAGGAACTGAGCTTGGAGGAATTGGCCAGCTTAGTTAATCGGTTTTTAGAGTAGAGGAGGTCCATCTAATGCAATTTATAAGCCCCAGCAAAGGCAGCATGACCTTGGAACAAGTGGTGGCCGATATTCTGGCTTATGTTAGTGAAGACCAGGATCGTCCTTATGCTCTGTTGGTGGGGACGGATTCCCAGCCTTACCACAAAGGAACTTGTTTTGTCAGTGCTATCATTATCCACCGGACCGGTAAAGGAGCGCGCTATTATTACAACAAATCCTTCGAAACCAAGATATACAGCCTGCGGCAGAGAATATTTTTCGAAGCTTCGCTGAGTCTGGCTCTGAGCGATCAGCTCTTTACCTGCCTGAAAGAGCAGGGTCATGAGGAGTTAAAGGTGGAGGTCCATCTGGATGTAGGTACCCACGGAGAAACCAAGGAACTAGTTAAAGAAGTAACCGGCATGATTGTGGGCAGTGGTTTTGATGCTCGTATCAAGCCGTATGCCTGTGCAGCTAGTAAAGTTGCTGACAAATATACGAAATAAATTCTTTTTTTCGTAACCATCTTATAGATTGCTCACCTATTTGCTGCAGGTTGACGAAGATTTTCCTAGCCTGACCGTTGACAAGCGCCTTCTTTTTATATATACTATTGTGCTCTCTTGACAGACCTCCTTTTTTATTATAAACTTATAAAGATTAATGAATAAAAGAAGGTGGTCTTGTGAGTTCTCCCAGGCTGATATCGGATATAAAGAAAGACCTGGAATCCTTTGTAGGAAGCAGGATCAGACTGAAGGCTAACCGGGGAAGAAACCGCATCATCGAGAGAGAAGGGATCCTCGAATCCATTTATCCGAATATATTCGTTGTTAAGCTCAACGAACGCAAAGTGGAGCGGAGGGTTTCATATAGCTACGCAGATGTGTTGACTGAGACAGTTGAACTGTTTATTTGCGATAGCCCCGACACAGAAATCAGAATAGCCGCCGCTAATCAATAAATAGCTAAGCACCTGTCAAACTGCATGGGAACATGCAGTTTTTCTTTTTCTGAACATGTTTCATACTTGGTCTGACCAGCTAATATACATGGAAATAACAGTGTGGTTGGGGGGGTAATGCTGTGGGTCAGGCACTGGCTATTTGGTCCCCGGTAGTTGTAAGTAAGCTGGACCAACCCTATCATCTGCAATCTCACTATAATTGTGCTCTGGATCAGCTATTCCGGTCCATTGAGGACCTAAAGATTAAAGTAAGAACTGCTGTGGTCAGGGCCCAGGGGCTGGCTGTAGAAACTTTACTGCGCTTGGATATTCTTTGCCTGGTAGAAGACATAAACGGGCAATTACATTTAATCAGCCGGGAGGAAACCGTGCGCAATCGTATTCCCCTGGCTGAGTTTTCTCCGGAAATTCGCCGGGAAAACGAATTAAAATATGTTTTGGATATTCATAATATTGACTGCCAGGGAGAACTTAGAAATCAGGAATTACACCTGGATTATTTCATCGATTATATGATTATCGCCACCCGGGATCAGCTGGTGCAGTTAACCGCCGCTGAAAGTACGGAAGGGCAGCATTCGCTGCGGGAGGCCTTGATGCAGCTGCAGGCTGAAGTCAGCCGGGTAGAAAATGAGAACCGGGAACTGCGCCGCCGCATCTATTTTTATGAAAGAGATATCAGCAGCCTTAAAAAAGGCATTCGCAAGGCCGAGATCTCCAACAGCCGGTTGCAGCAGGAGTTAAATCGCTATCAAGAGATGATCGAACAGCTGCAATCACTGGTACGGGATAAGGAACGCCGCCTGCAAAACCTGGAAAACCCCTATTATTCATCCGCCGCCAAAGCACACCGGGAGCAGGAATCCTCCCCAGAGGAAGAGCTGCCTCTGGGAACGCGAATCAAGAGGTTATTTGTAAATAACAGTTCCTAATAGTTTTGTAACCGAACCTAATCTGCTAATCATGCATACTCTATTATAAGTTGTTAGAGCATGAAAAGCAGGTGATAATGCATGAGAGTTTTATTTGCCAACACGGCCCCGATAGTTAAGTATGGTATCGGGCCAGCTTTGGCTGAATTGGGACACGAGGTCCGCTACGTCTTTTTGGACCAAGAGCCTTCCCTGGAGCCTTTTATCAATGAGTTTAAGCCGGATATAGTTTTCAATGACGGAGGCACCGGTCGTATGCCCAAGTTGTTTCCCCTGCTGGAACAGGTTGGTATTCCCCATGTCTATTGGGCTATAGAAGATCCCGTCTCTTTTGAGTATCTATCCCTGCCTTTTGCCCAAAAATCCGCTTTGGTATTTACTCCCTGTGAAGAAAGCCTGGCTGATTACCGCCAGCACGGGATTACCGCTCATCTTTTAATGTTTGCCTGTAATCCTAACTACCACCGGGAAGGAGCTCCGGATCCCCGCTTCAATCATGATATTATATTTACCGGCAACAATTATTCCTACCATCCCGCCCGGCAAAAGGGCGTGGCTACGGTCCTGCAGCCTTTAATTGAGCAGGGCTATGATGTGCGAGTTTTTGGGAATGAATGGTGGCTCGATCCAAACCAGGCATATACTGTACCGGCGGCTTATTACGGCGGGTATATGGCTAATGAAGACTTGCCGGCCGCCTGTGCCACTGCTCGCATAATTTTGGGGCTGCATTCCATAGATACGTCTCGTACCATGATGAGTATGCGAACTTTCGAGATACTGGGATGCGGGGGTTTTTATCTGACCCAGTGGACTCCGGCCATTGAAGAATTATTTATTAATCATTTCCATCTGGTGTGGAGTAAAAGCCAGGAGGAAACTCTGGATCTGGTGAAATACTACCTGCAGCATCCCGAACAGCGCCAGAGAATTGCTCGTCAGGGACAGGATGAAGTATATCGCAAGCACACCTACCAGCAACGGGTCCGGGAAATACTCCCTTACCTGCAGAGACTTTCTCCCCAAGCCTTTTTTTCTCCGCAAATACAAGTTACTGAGCCCACACCGGCAGTGGTCGCTTCTCCTCCTCCCGTAGTAGTTGTTCAGCAAGAAGCACCACCTGTATGGGCGCACATGGATAAGACTTCTCCGGCTCCCATAGTAATTGTTCAGCCGCCGCCGGTAAGACCAGCCCTACCTTCGGTGCGCATCGCAGCCCAGCAAGTTAAAACAACTTCCCCAGCTTCAGTTTATTCATCATTTTCTTCCCACCAGCCCATCCGGGGAGTGATTCGTTACAGCAGAAAACCAGTACGCATAAAATTATTCTAAGTACTGACACCAAAACGGCTATATTTTCATAGGCTAGCTGTGAATACAAAGTAGACATAGGTTAACGGGAGAGGAGGATAAAAATATGAGCAGACCCGTGCCTCTCTACAGGCAGGAGAACGTGCTTATTCATAACCGGGTCCAGCGCTATCAAGCTGTTCCCCTGCCTGCAGAGGAGGAAAATATTTTCAACGTCAGTACTGCCAAAAAGAGCCGGGTCGTCCCCCAGAGTGTCTGTTCAGCCTGCGGAACCCGGATGGCAAAGCAGCAGGCCAAGAGCTGCCCATTCTGTGAAGCCGAGCTGTGCCCTACCTGTTATCATCATACCCAGGAGCGTATGGAAGCGGAGAGCGAAGGAGATGAGTAACCTCATTTCAAGGTGAGTCACGGAAGCTTTCCGGACTCACCCTCTTCTTTTCTGAGCTTTTTGCCAATATTTTTCTCTGCCGGAGAGCCTTGGGAAGAGCACCCCTTGTGTGGACACGGCATACGATAATAAAGCAGTTACTAAAATCATAATGGTTAAGGGGGATCTTCATGTCGAATATCAGCGCCATTCTCTACCCACCTACCCTGGACTTCAATTACCTGGTGCAAAGACCCCAGCAATTAATGAAGGGCTTCGCTCAATTAGGGATTCCGGTATTTTTTTTGAACCGGCCTGGTCCTTATGGAGAGCAGCCCACCGGAGTTTCCGAACCCTACCCCAATTTTTATCTCTTTAACAATGTAGATCCGGCTCTCCACCAGAAGGGTATCCGCCCGGTAGTTTATTACAGTGCAGGTGCTCAGGTTAATGCCTTGCACCAGTATAATCCCAGTCTGATCGTTTTTGACAGTGTTGATGAACCCAGCGATGAATTTGAAGCCTGGCGGCCCTTTTACTATCAAGCAGTGGCCAGTGCCGATATAGTCATTGCTACTTCTGAAAAATTGTATTCCATGGCTATAGGAATGAACCCCAACACTTACCTGGTACCTAACGGCTGTGACTTTGATTACTTCTTCCAGGCCAGTACCAAATCTTTGCCGATCCCAGAGGACATTGCCAATATACCTAAGCCCATCATAGGTTATACTGGGGTAATAGCCAGCTGGCTCGATTTGGAACTGATTGACCGCTTAGCGGAAAAATTCTCTGATTGCAGTATTGTCATGGTGGGACCGCTTTACAATATATCGGATGTACCTCGCCGGGATAATATTCACTACCTGGGGTTCAAACCCTACGATCAGCTGGCCGCCTATGAGCAGGCTTTTGATGTAGGAATCGTACCATTTAAAGTCACCAGCATGGTGGAATCGGTAAATCCGATTAAAATGTGGGAGTATATGGCTGCCGGACTTCCCATTGTAACCACTAACATCCCGGAAGCCAGGAAATACTCGGATGTTATTATGTGGTCCCAGGATGAATCTGAATTCCTGAATAACGTGCACCGCGCTCTTTACGAGGATACCTCTGAGCGGAGGGAAAGGCGTCTGGCGGTAGCCCGGGAAAATTCCTGGTTGGTCAGAGCCCGGAGCATAATTGAAGTTATTGAAAAGCACCTGGCCGATAAAGGGTTTCCTCCCCAGGCTCCTCCGCTGCCACCCATCGAAACTATTCCCTTGCAGCCGGCTGTACTCGATTTAGAAGCCACTGCTATTGCCTTCAGCGATCCCTCGCCTACCCGGCATCTAACAGTTGGACGCAGTGCTGCAGCAGTGCATCCGGAAGGTGGTGTAACGGTAGCAGTGGGCGGTCCTCGGGTAGTATCCATCAGCCAGCTGAGTCCTACCCGCCGTTTAAGGGTAGGCCGCGGGGTAGCTTTCCGCTTTATTACCGGTTCGGCTGCACCCATACACGCGCGCTTTGGTAATGCCATTATCTCCCGGGGATCGATCCATACCCGGGTTAGATCCAGCCGTTCTGCTTTCCGTCTAAAAACCTATCGCTGCATTATGGCAGGAGGATAAAACCTGTGCAGGTGATGATCGGCTGTCCTGTTCGTAACCGGGCCTGGATACTGCCCCTGTATCTGCAGCACCTGACCGCACTTAGCTACCCGCCTGATCAGGTAGAATACTGTTTTGTCATTAATGATTCCCAGGATGAAACGGAACTAATTTTGCAGGAATTTGCCCGCCTTTTTCCGGTACGACTGCTGTATGACAACAGCAGTCGGCCGGGAGGATGGCAGCGTGGTTTCTACCAGTTTAGCCGGCTGGCGCAGCTGCGCAACCGCCTGCTGGACGCCTTTCTTCAATCGGACTGTCATTATTTGTTTTCTGTGGACAGTGATATTTTGGTTCCGCCCCATGCTTTGCAACAGTTGCTTCAGGCAGGCAAGGATATGGTGTCGGCCCTGGTCTGCAATGGAGCAGAAATTGGGGATGACCAGTTTTACAACATATTTAATTGGGAAAATGACCGCCTGCTGCCCATCCGCAATTTCCCTCGAAACCAGGTTTTCCCGGTGGACTGTACCGGGGCTGCCTGCCTGATAAAACGCCGGGTGATAGAGGCAGGGGTAAGATACAACAGCAGCTGGGGGCCGGAGGATATCGGGTTTTGCCGGGAAGTCAAAAAACATGGATTTGCCATATTTTGTCATGGGTCTATAGAATGTGTTCATGTTATGAAACCTGCCCCAAATAACGGTTTTACCAACCAGTATTCCTTAGGATAGAAGCAATCACATTTTGTAACCAGGGTTCATAGTATATCCTAGAAATTTAACCATAGAGAAACAGACCTGATAAATCAGGTCGTTAGAGACAAAGAGGAGGGAAAGTAATTAATGGCTGAGCTGAAGTGTGAATTTCCGGAGGGTTGTAGGCTAGACTTATTTGCCAAAGTTATCAAAGCCAAATTCATCGCCAAACAGGTCAAGATTCTGGATACCATGTTCTGTGTCCCCGATGAGCAGGTAGGCGGGAAAATTACTAATGTGGAAGATATCAAGGTCAAGATCTTAAACACTTTTGAGGATTTGGCATTCAATCGCGTCAAAATATTCATTGATTATGAAGTAATCCTGTTTGTTTTGGTGGAAGGCGAGTACCAGATTATCACTGTAACTGACCGGTTTGACAAAACCATTGAACTGGATGAGTTCGACCCGCCGCTGACTATTGAGGAATTCCGGGCTGAAATTGAACAGTCCGAAATCATCCTGAAGAATTTTTCTTTCGATTTCGAGATCCGGGGCAACTGTGAAGATCCCAGCAACCCCTGTAACCTGACTACACCTATAAGAGGAACCTGCATAGGTCTGAGAGTATTTGTGGATATTATTGACAAACTGGGCAAGATGCATGATGTTATCGTCTTTGGGGAACTGGATCCGGAAACTGACTGCTAATTTAATTAGGAAGTAAAATATTGCCTGGCCGTTGCCGGGCATTTTTCTTACTGGTTTGGAGGTGATTTGGTGAGCCAGACTGCTCCCGTACGTGATATAAGGGTCAGCCGCCAGCAGAAAAATCAGATGCGCGCCCAGTTGGAAGATATACTTCAGGTCCATAAGATGCTGAGCAGCCGCATTGAGGACTACCAACAGCAAACCGAGCATCCTGAGTACCGTCGCTTTTGGGAGGAAATGAAACAGCGCAACCAGCAGAACATACAGGTTGTGTCCCGCTATATGGTTATGAAATGCAACCGCTGAATTTAATCCCCCGCCAGCCGTGGGCTGACAGTAAATACAGACCAAGATAACAGCCATTTATTAAAGACGCAGATTAACGCTGATAAATCTAAAAGACGCAGATGTACGCAGATTTTATTTATAAATTCATAGAATCATAATAATCAGCGTAGATCTGCGTCTATAAAAAATCATATAGAATCTGCGTAAATCTGCGTCGAAAAAACTTGTTTCCTAACTTGGGAGGGGTAGGAATGGAAGAAGGCTGCAAAACGCTAGGAGTAGCTTTAGGAGGGGGAGGATTAAGAGGCTTTGCCCATATTGGAGTTTTACAGGTATTGGAGGATAATCACATACCGGTAAGTTATTTATCAGGTACCAGTGCGGGAGCTCTAGTAGCCGCCCTGTATGCCAGCGGTCTTTCTGCCTACCAGATCGAAGAACTGTCCCGCTCCCTGCAGCCTTCCGATTATTTAGACTATAATATCAGCGGGCTTGTCCGTTATATCCTGTCCCGCTACCTGCCCGGATTCGATACACCCTTACAGGGGATTATCAAGGGAGATAAAATACAGAATATTATTCACAAGTGGACCGGTGGCAAGACCCTTAAAGACTGCTCCCTGCCCCTTACCATCATTGCCTGCGACATTGACAGCGGGCGGGAAGTCATATTTACCAATCAAGACCTGGAGTGGAAAACCGGACCAACGGTAGTTGTACAGGATGCACTTCTCAGCGAAGCCGTACGAGCCAGTATAGCAATTCCTGCCACCTTCGTGCCCCTGGAATTTGAGGGAATGCAGTTGGTAGACGGGGGCTTAAAAAGCATAGTGCCGGTAACGGCCCAAAAAGTGATGGGAGCCGGCTATATAATGGCTGTAAACCTGGGCACGGCCTATTACCGGGAAAAGGTTGCCGGTATACCCTCTATAATCAGCCGTTCTATCAGCATACTGACTTATGAGACATCGGAAACGGAACAACACCTTTTCGCCGACCTGGTAATTAGACCGCGGGTACAATCAGTAGGTCTGGATGATTGGGAGAAAGCACTGGATTTTGTCCGGGCGGGTCGGCGGGCTATGCAAAAGCAGGTGGAAAAGTTGGAAAAAGATCTGTATAGCGGACCATACTGTAACAGAAAAACTGCTGAACACATATACTATCGACAAAGCAATAAATGCCAACAATCTCTCAGGCGGCGGGGAGGGGGTTAAAATGGCAACCGACAAGTTCGAACATGCAACTTTTTATTTAACACGCAAACAGGTGGAAGATATCAAGCGACTGGCCAGAGATCAGCAGATTTCCCGTAGTGCCCTGGTCAGAATGATAATACGTGAGTACCTGGCCCGCGAGGAGGAACAAAAAAACGGTTAATACGCAATAGAGGCACCTCGAATCGGGGTGTCCTCTTAGTTTATAGGATTCGGACAAGCTCATTTATTGTCGGGCAGGCGACCGGATGCAATTTGACATAAATGCAAATTTAGTCACATAATAGGGATAACTAACAAAATTGTCTCCGAGACTAGGAACCTAAGGCGCCTATCGCTATGGTCATAGTCCGATAGGGTGTATCCGGAAACGGATATGCCTCCCGTTCGGAAAGGAGATGAGGCTGAAGAAAATAAACCAATACGGTTGCTGGTTTGCTTGGGACAGGCGAACAGGAACCCTTTTTTTACCTATTTTTAGAAGTTCATTTTAATTGGGGGAGGCTTAGAGATGAATCATCTGAGAAAAAGTAAACTGGGAATACTGGTTGCCCTGCTATCTATATTATTACTCGTAACCTTAGCTGGATGTGCGCAAAAGGAAAGTCCTGCTCCGGCTGAGAACCAACCGGCTGAAACCAAAGTACTGAAGCTGGCTACTACCACCAGTACAGAAGATACCGGATTATTGGATTACCTGCTTCCTGAGTTTACCAAAGACACTGGTTATGAGGTTCAAGTTATTGCCGTAGGTACTGGACAAGCCATTGAAATGGGCGAAGCCGGAGATGTTGATGTAATCCTGGTTCACTCCCGGGCTGCAGAAGATAAATTTGTGGAGGAAGGTTACGGTGTGGACCGGCGGGATGTCATGTACAACGATTTCCTTATCATTGGTCCTGCAGATGATCCAGCCGGCATCAAGGGTGAACCCGATGTACTAAAAGCCTTTGCGGCTATAAAAGAAAAACAAGCTCCTTTTGTATCCCGGGGAGATGATTCCGGCACTGACAAGAAGGAAAAAGGGATCTGGCAAAAAGCCAATATCACTCCGGAAGGTGACTGGTATATAGAAGTAGGCCAGGGAATGGGAGATACTTTCCGCATGGCCGATGAAAAGAAAGCCTACACTTTGATTGACCGGGGTACTTACCTGGCATTAAAGGACAACTACCAACTGGAGCCCATGGTAGAAGGCAGCCCTGATCTGTTGAATCCATATGGCGTAATTCCGGTCAACCCGGAAAAACATCCTAACGTTGATTTTGAAGGAGCTACTGCTTTTGCCGAATGGCTGACTTCAGAAAAGGGACAAAAGATGATCGGAGAATTCGGCGTGGACAAATTCGGTCAGCAGTTGTTTGTACCCGATGCTAAATAGCTTGCAGTAATAAGCAGGAGGATCAATGTGGAGATTATTATCCAGGGTCTAAAGGAAGGGTTTCAGCTTATCTGGCAATTGGACGCAGAAATAGTAAATGTCACCTTACTATCTCTGCAGGTGTCTTTGACCGCCTTAGTCCTGGCAGCTTTAATAGGAATACCTCTGGGAGCAGTCCTGGCCTTGAGAAATTTCCGGGGCAAACACATTATCCTCAACACCATCTATACACTAATGGGCCTGCCGCCAGTCCTGGCAGGTCTGTTAGTGTATTTATTTCTGACCAGCCGCGGGCCCTTAGGCCAATATGAGCTTTTATTTACCCCGGCAGCTATGGTTATTGCCCAGGTGCTCCTGGCAGCTCCTATTGTCTGCGGTCTGACAGCCCGGGCGGTCATGGCTCTGAGTCAGGAGGTATATGACACCGCTGCCACCCTGGGAGCCTCTCGCCACCAGGCTACCCTTACTATGATGCGGGAGGCCCGCATGGGCATAGTGGCGGCTCTGACTACCGCCTTGGGTCGGGTTATTGCTGAGGTTGGAGCGGTAATGCTGGTAGGAGGTAATATTCGCTGGCACACCCGGGTACTGACTACCTCCATAGTCCTGGAAACCCGGATGGGTAATTTCAGTACGGCTATTGCCATCGGTATTATTCTGCTGGTTATATCTTTTGCCATTAATATGTTGATTCTTGCCCTGGAAAAGAGGACTTTCCGCTATGAAAACACCATTCAAATTACATAATATTATCAAGCGTTACGGAGAAAGAGAAGTTCTCCATATTGACCAGCTCAGTATTCCCGCTGGGAAGATTTATACTATTTTAGGCCCCAATGGCTCCGGGAAAAGTACCCTGCTGCGAATAATGGCGTTGCTGCTGGTCAATGATGAAGGCCAGTTGGAAGTGCTGGGTGAAAAGGTAACCTGGGAGAAAAGGCAGTTGTTGAAACTGCGCCGGCAAATGTCCATGGTGACCCAGACATCTTTTATGTTTCAAGGTTCAGTATATTATAATGTTGCCTATGGCATGAGGGTGCGCAAAATCAGCAGCAGAAAAACCCGCAGCCGGGTCGGAGAATTGTTGGAAATGGTAGGGATGAGTGCATACCGGGATGCGGATGCCCGGACACTTTCTGGAGGGGAAAGGCAAAAAGTAGCTCTGGCAAGGGCATTAGCCGTCAATCCCCGGGTGCTGTTTTTGGATGAACCTACTTCCAACATTGATGTAGCCAGTGCTGCGGAAATCGAGAAATATATTCGCCATATAAACCAAGAGCAGCAGACCACCATTATCATGGTCACCCACAACCTTTTTCAAGCCCGCCGGCTGGCCGATGAGATCTTGTTTATCAATGAGGGCCGCATTATTGAACAGGGTCCGGGAGATTCACTATTTACCCAGCCACAGGATGAACGCACCGCTGCATTCCTGCGCGGTGAAACCGTATATTAGCAGGGGGCGACGACGCCGTCATCCCGCGCGATACCCACATGTTCCCGTAACAGGTTAGGGGGACGTTTACCTTGTCCTTTTCCAGGTGCTGGCTTTAGCGAGGAAGGCGAGATTAACGTCCCCCTGTCTTCTTCACCTCAGTAAAATGACAGGGGGCGATGCCCACATCGCCCCGCACGTTATTGAATCATAAAAACAAGGGAGAAAGCTGTTTTTCTAAAAAGGAATCCGGTTGGTTCTGGTCCAGATCTTCATTTCTTTGGCAGCATTCAGCAGTTCGTCTCGGAAATCAGGATGAGCCAAGTTAATTAGGGCTTCGGCCCGGCCCCACACTGACATGGCTTTCATATTGACTATGCCGTATTCAGTGACCAGGTAATGAACCTGGGTGCGAGGAACGGTAACCACCGCTCCAGGAGTCAGCAGCGGCTTGATGCGGGAATGTACTTTGCCTTCTTTGTCTTTGAAAGTGGAGGTAAAGGCTAGAATACCTTTGCCGCCCTTGGAATGGAAAGCACCGATAACGAAGTCCAGCTGTCCGCCGGTACCCGATATTTGCCGCAGGCCATGGGTTTCGGAACAGACCTGGCTTAATAAATCGATCTCCAATATATTATTAATAGCAATCATGTTGTCCTGCAGGGCGACCCGTGCCGGATCGTTGGTATACTGCACAGTGGTAGATGCACAGCGGGGGTTTTTATCCAGGAAATCATAGGTATCCTGGGTTCCCAGGCAGAACGAATAGGTGCTCTTATTTATATCGTAGTTTTTCTTGGCATTAGTTATTTTGCCTTTTTCGTACAGAGTCACAAAGGCATCGCAGAACATTTCACTTTGGATACCCAGATCTTTAAGATCCGAATCGGCTAACATGTGACCGATTAAATTAGGGAGGGCACCAATTCCTAACTGCAGGCAGGCGCCGTTTGGTATTTCCTTGAGAATATATTCAGCGATCTTTCTTTCCTCGGGAGTTGCTTCCGGGGCAGGCGGGGTGGTAAAGATGGGAGTATTGGAGCCTTCAATTATATAGTCAATCTCACTTATGTGTACATATTCGTCATTACCTCCCAGGCAGACCGGCATATTTTCGTTAACTTCAACAATGGCTATTTTTGCTTTTAAAGCCAGGCCCCGGTTATGGGAATTACCCAGACCAAAATTAAAGCAGCCGTGCTTATCCATGGGAGAAACTTGGGCACACCAAACCTGTGGATATAAATGTTCGAATTGTCCCTCACTATAGGCTAACATGGTAGCCTCGTGATAATTGAAAGGATTATGTGCAGCCAGCCCTAAATCAGCCGCCTTACGATCCAGCATGGTGAAGTACCAGGAGAAGTATTGGAAGGTTTTTTGCTGCGGGTCATTTTTTATTACTTCCGGAATCGGCAGCACTGACCCGGTACCGCGAATGGCCACATTCTCCAGACCATCACCGGCTCGTTTACCCAGGGCTGCATCAAAATCTACCGGTTTAGTGGCAAACATGCCGTAATCCACAATAGAATTGGATTCTACTAATTGAGCCGCCTGCTCAGCGGTGATTAGTTTGCGTTTGTACTCTTCCAGATATGATTTCATAGCTAAAAGTCCCCCTTATATTGTCTGCATTGTTTTCTAAACAGAAATCTAGAAAAAACCCTTTACTTTCCGGTAAAGTTTGGTTTTCTTCCCTCCAGGAAAGCGGTCATTCCCTCGGTTTTATCCTGGCTGGCAAACAGTACCGCGAATTTCTCACGTTCCAATTTAGTACCTACATAGGGATCCAGGTGCTGGCTGAGGTCGAGTAACTCCTTGACCATTTGCACGGCCATAGGAGGTTTGCGACTGAGCTTGCGAGCCATCTTCATAGTAGCTTCCTCCAGATTCTCCAGCGGTACCACTTTATTAACCAGGGCGTACTGCATAGCCAGATTACTGTCGATGATATCTCCAGTAAGAATTAACTCGCGAGCCCGGGAACAGCCCACCAGGCGAGCTAATCTCTGGGTGCCGCCTCCCGCCGGGAATATTCCCAAATTAATTTCCGGAAATCCTAGTTTGGCATTGTCAGCAGCTATACGCAGATCACAGGTCATGGCCATTTCACAGCCGCCTCCCAGGGCAAATCCTGCGATGGAGGCAATGGTCGGCTTCGGTAGGCTGAACAATTTGTAACCGATTTGGTGGGCTTTTTCGATATACTCCCGCACTTCTAAAGGGCCGTAGTCCACAAAATCACGCACATCCGCTCCTACCGAGAAAACCCCATCATTGCCTTTCAGAACCACTGCTCTGATCGTGTCGTCGGCGGTTATTACTTTCATAACCTCATCCATTTCGTCGAGCATTTCCATATTGAAGGCATTCATGGCTTGCGGACGGTTAAATTGCACTATGGCTACAGCATCTTCCTGGGAATAAAGAATATTTTTCCAAGCCAAACAATTCTCCCCCCTTATTAATCCTTATATATAAGTCGGCTTCTCAAATATTCATTCTATCTGGGAAGTGCTTAATCCTGCCAATATTCCAAAAAATATGAATATTACAAAGATTCCGCCTACCAGCCCTGACAAAGTATACAGTATTAAACAGCTTAGCTTATTGCATCCTATTGTGGAGATGTTAAACTAATAACCATGAAAACCAATAAATTGATGGGCAATGAGGCCTGAGAAAGTAGATACTTTCTTGGGCCTCTTTTGTTGCCTGTTAAGCAGTACGTCCATGACGGAGGAGAGGAATATGACTCTAACAAGTGGCTATCTGGTGTTGGAAAACGGCGCCGTTTTCCAGGGTAAACTAAGCGGGGCCGCGCCCGCCATAGGGGAAGTGGTGTTTAATACCAGTATGGTTGGCTATGATCAAATCATTAGTGATCCCTCCTACACCGGGCAAATCGTGGTGCTGACTTATCCGCTGGTGGGCAATTATGGTTTCAACCGGGCGGTAATGGAATCAGACCATTACTGCGTGCGGGGTTTGGTGATAAAAGAACTAAACAACGGAGCCAATCATTATCAGCAGGAAAAGCTGTTTGGCGACTACCTGGCCGAAAACAACCTGCCTTGCTTATCGGGTATAGACACCCGGGCCTTGACCAGAGTGATTAGAACCCATGGCACCATGGGAGGAGTAATTACTGATAGTATAGATAACCTCCCCCAGTTGGTAGAGCAGGCAGCTGGGTATAAACCACCCGTCGAAGGATATGTCCGCCAGGCAACCTGTAAGGAGATCACCTGCCTGGGCAAGGGAGAGCTGCGCATAGTAGTCATTGATTTTGGGGTAAAAAAGGCCATCACCAAGTCACTTGTCAACCGGAACTGTCAGGTTATTCTGGTACCGGCTACTACCAGTGCAGAGCTCATCATGGAATTGGAGCCCGACGGTATCGTACTTTCCAATGGACCTGGTGATCCTGCAGATTGTGATTATGCCATACCGGTTATTCGCCAATTAATGGGATATAAGCCTATGTTAGGTATTTGCCTGGGACATCAACTAATAGCTCTGGCTTGGGGCGGCAAAACCAGCAAAATGGTATTTGGTCACCGGGGAGCTAATCAACCGGTAAAGGACTTGCGCTCCGGCCGGATCTATATAACCTCCCAGAACCATGGTTACATGGTGAACGAGGAGTCTTTATCCCTTCTGCCTGTAGAAGTGACCTTCCGCAATCTCAATGATGGTACCGTAGAAGGGCTGCAGCATAAGATGTTGCCAATTATGTCAGTACAATTCCACCCGGAGGCTGCTCCCGGACCATTGGACAGCGGGTTTCTGATGGATGAATTTTTACAGATGGTAAAGGATTTTCGGTCCAAAGAACGGATGGAGTTGCAGAGTAATGCAGGATAAACTAAGTTAATGGACAGTGAGCCCGGTCTATTACTAGGGACCGAGGCCTTAAAATAGAAAAATATCAAGTACCAGTAAAGGCACTGGACTAACCCTTGCGGTTATGCCAGTGCCATTTTTTTGAAAGGAGGTGATGGGTATGAAGAAAATAGAGGCGGTCATTAGGCCTACCATATTGGAAGAACTGAAAAAAGTTTTGAATGATATGGAAGTACGTGGTTTAACAGTTTACAACGTTATGGGGCGCGGACTGCAGCAAGATATCAAACACTACTACCGTGGGCAGGAAGTATCCAATGACCTTTTTGCCAAAGTAAAAGTGGAGATAGTCTGTCCTGACCAGTGGCAGGAACGCATCGTAGATGCCATTGTTAAAACCTGCCAGACCGGTGCTATTGGGGATGGAAAAATTTTTGTTTATCCCGTGGAAGATGTTATCCGTATCAGCACTGGAGAACGGGGAGATGCAGCTCTGTAGAGCACCAGCCGGTCAGAGCCGGCTGACAATTGCAATGCTTGCTTGAGAAGGAGGTTTAGTTATGAGGCCATTATTTTTGATGGTGGGGGGAGCAGTGCTTTCCACCCTGCTAATTACAGAAACCGTTCTGGCAGCTGAGGAAGCAGCTGTCCTCAACACGGGCGATACTGCCTTTATATTGCTCTGCGCCGCACTGGTAATGCTGATGACTCCCGGTTTGGCCATGTTTTATGGTGGTATGGTCCGCGATAAAAACGTACTCAGCATACTGATGCAGTGCCTGGCGGTTATGGCCCTAGTATCAGTACAGTGGGTGCTGCTGGGTTACACGTTAGCATTTGGTCCTGATCATGGCCTGGTGATCGGTGGTCTGGATTTCCTGGGCCTTAAAGGAGTTGGCATGGAACCGGTTTCCGACACCGTAAGAGTTCCCCAGGCCGCTTTTGCTGCTTTTCAGCTTATGTTTGCCATGATAACCGCTGCCCTTATAGCAGGATCAGTAGCAGAACGCATGAGGTTTTCAGCCTTTGTAGCTTTTACCGTCTTATGGACCACCTTGGTCTATGACCCTCTGGCTCACTGGGTATGGGGCGGAGGCTGGATGGCCCAGCTGGGTATTATGGACTTCGCCGGCGGTACGGTAGTGCATATCAGTTCCGGCGTCTCCGGACTGGTAGCTGCTCTGGTTTTGGGAAAACGGCTAGGAAAAGACAAGGAGGTAATTCGTCCCCATCACCTGCCCATGACTATGTTAGGGGCAGGACTGCTGTGGTTTGGCTGGTTTGGTTTCAATGCCGGCAGTGCCTTGGCGGCGGATGGGATTGCCGCCCAAGCTTTTCTGGTTACTAACCTGTGTGCGGCAGCTGGTGTGCTTTCCTGGGTCAGTGTGGAGTGGATCCACCACGGCAAACCCACCTTGTTTGGTGCGGCCAGTGGAGCTATTGCCGGCCTGGTGTGCATAACCCCGGCGGCGGGTTTCGTCAGTCCCCTAAGTGCAGTGATCATGGGTCTGCTGGTAGGCCCCCTTTGCTATCTGGCGGTCAGCAAGGTGAAAGAAAAATTTGGCTACGACGATTCCCTGGATGCCTTTGGCATTCATGGAGTAGGAGGTACTTTAGGGGCTTTGCTCACTGGCGTATTTGCTTCCACTGTTGTGAATCCCGCCGGTTTTGATGGCTGGCTGGCCGGGAATCCAGGCCAGTTTATGCTCCAAGCCCTGGGAGTGATAGCCACCTACCTGTACGCCGGGGTGGGCACCTACCTTATTCTGACTGTGATTAGCAAATTTACGCATCTGAGGGTTTCAGCCGCTGAGGAAGAGTACGGACTGGACCAGTCCCTGCATGGTGAAGCTGCTTATGTGAATACTGACCTGAGCAGCACCGCCCAGGCCAGTTGATGCAAAGCCGGAAGTATACAATATATCCGGGTTAAACCTATTGTAAAGCCAGCTGACCGGGTTTACAATGACAGCGTAGAAAAAACGACTTTTAGGTTTAGGCATAATTGTATAGTGATATGGACAATGGCGTCCCAGGTATGTACAGCACATCAGATGCACCCATATCTTGCGGCGTTTTTTTATGCCCAAAATCTGGTGGTAAATAAAGGCAGGTGGTGCGATTGGGAGGCAAGATTATTTTAGCCAGTATGGTTCCAGCCGAAAGAAAGCTGATGAGCAGTATTCTACAGCGGGCGGGATACCAGATAACTGCAGAAACCGACAGTATCAGGCAAGCCCTGAGAAAGGTCCGCTCTCTGTACTGTGATCTGCTTATTATTGACAGCGGATTAGATGGGGGTAAGGGCTATAAGCTGGCGGAGATAGCAGACCAGGACCGGCTGGCCGCGGTGCTGATGGTAACCGACACGGATGTTGCCTACTTTCACCAGGAGTTTGCCTATATTATCAAACCGATCAGCAGAGAAAACCTGATACCGGCAACAAAATCTGTTCTCTGGAATTGGCGCCGGGAAGAAGAATTAAGGCAGAGGATCAGCCATCTGGAGAATAAGCTGGAAACCAGAATTATTGTGGATAAAGCCAAAGGAATACTCATGGATGTCCAAGGATGGACGGAAGAACAGGCTCACCGCTATATACAAAAAGAAGCTATGAACCAAGGTATTACCGCCCGGCAAATGGCGACCTTGATTGTGGAAAAGTTGGGAAAAAACCGAGCATTGTTAAAGAAAGAGGAGGAATGACCATATGAAAGAGGCCCAAATAATGGAGGTTTTGGAAAAAGTCAAGACTCATGGAGTGCGGTTTATCCGCTTGCAATTTACAGATGTTAATGGGGTGCTCAAGAACGTAGCCATCCCAGCCAGTCAGGTAGAAAAGGCTTTAGAAGGGGACCTGATGTTTGACGGGTCATCTATTGAAGGTTTTGCCCGCATTGAAGAATCGGATATGTATCTGATTCCCGACCCCAGCACCTTTACCATTATGCCCTGGCGCCCTTCCAGCGGAGCAGTGGCCAGAATGATATGCGATGTATACAGCCCGTCACCCAAAGCTCCCTTTATCGGTGACCCGCGCACCAATCTAAAAAGAATAATTAAACAGGCGGAAGACATGGGTTTTGTAATGAATGCCGGCCCCGAATGTGAGTTCTTTTTGTTCAACCTTGATGAAGAAGGTGTTCCCATAATTCACACCCATGATCAGGCCGGGTATTTTGACCTGGCTCCGGTTGATCTGGGAGAGGATGCCCGCCGGGATATGGTATGCACCTTGGAGGATATGGGGTTTGAGATAGAAGCCTCTCATCATGAGGTAGCCCCGGGGCAGCATGAAATAGATTTTAAGTACGGGCCGGCCTTACAGGTAGCTGACGACATCGTTACCTTTAAACTAGTAGTTCGCACCATAGCTCAGCGTCACGGCTTGCATGCTACCTTCATGCCCAAACCTATTGTCGGTATTAACGGATCTGGTATGCATACCCACCAGTCCCTGGCCAGCCTGGATGGTACCAACCTGTTCTATGATCCTGACACCCCGGACCAGCTGAGTGATATAGCTCGCTGGTACATGGGAGGAATTATCAAACATGCCCGGGGACTAACTGCTATTACCAATCCCACGGTGAACTCCTACAAGCGTTTGGTACCTGGGTACGAAGCTCCTGTATATGTGGCCTGGTCCGAACAAAACCGCAGCTGCTTAATCCGGGTGCCGGCTAAACGTGGTGCTTCCACCCGCATAGAAGTACGGCATCCCGACCCTAGCTGTAATCCCTACCTGGCCATGGCCGTGATGCTGGCAGCTGGTTTGGACGGCATAAAAAACAAAATTGAACCGCCGGCTCCTGTAGATGCCAATATCTATCATTTGAGCCAAGCAGAACGTGATAGTATGGGAATTCCCAGCCTGCCAGGTTCCCTGGCTGAAGCATTGCTGGCTCTGGAAGAGGATCAGCTTATTAAAGACGCCTTAGGACCACATATTTACAAAAAGTTTACGGAAGTCAAATGGGCTGAATGGGAACGGTACTGCCGGGAAGTTCACCCCTGGGAAATCCAGGAGTATCTGCGCAAGTTTTAAATTAAGCGCCAGGGGAGGGATTATCCATGCTGCGGCGAGAGGGAGAAATTAGAATACCCAGCGGTTGCGCTATCGCAGGTATTATCAACCGTCAGGGTGAACGGTTCGGTGGCAGCGATATCATAGCCAGTATAGCAAATATGCACCAGCGCTCCAATGGGCTGGGAGGAGGGTTTGCAGCCTATGGGATTTACCCGGAATACCAGGACTATTATGCTTTGCATATTTACTATGATGATGAAACCGCCCGGCAGCTTACCGAAAATTATTTGAACCAGAATTTTCGCATAGTGGTTAATGAAATGCTGCCCCTGCGCCCGCTGCGCAGGATTGTTGATGCTCCTCTGATCTGGCGATATTTCGTTAGGCCCCGGGAAGAAAAACTGATGCTCACCCATATGGGTGAAGATGATTTTATCTTTCAAGCAGTAATGTGGATCAATGACTGCTTGCGGGGAGCTTTCGTGGCTTCCAGCGGTAAAAATATGGGGGCATTCAAAGGAGTAGGGTATCCCGAGGACCTGGGTGAGTTCTTCCGCCTGGAGGAGTACCATGCTTATCTCTGGACTGCTCATGGGCGCTTTCCCACTAATACCCCAGGATGGTGGGGCGGGGCCCACCCCTTCACTCTTCTCAACTGGTCGGTGGTGCATAATGGGGAGATTTCATCCTACAGTACCAATCGCCGGTTTCTCGAGATGTATGGATATAAATGTTCCTTGCAGACCGATACGGAAGTCATTGCTTACACTTTTGATTTTTTGATGCGCAAACAGCAGCTGTCTTTGGAGGAAACCCTGGATGTAATAGCCGCCCCCTTCTGGACCAGCATACAGAAAGATGCCCAGGCTCGCCTGCGTCGCCGGTATGCAGCCCTGCTCCTAAATGGGCCCTTTTCTATAATAGTTGCCACCGGCAATGGACTCGTAGCCGTTAATGATCGCATCAAATTGCGGCCCCTGGTGGCTGGCACCCGGGGTAATTACCTGTACGTAGCCAGCGAGGAGTCAGCCATCAGGGTAGTTGCGCCGGTTTTGGAAAAGATATGGACCCCGGGTGGAGGAGAACCGGTAGTCGGGTTATTAAACGATATGGAAGGGCTGACGGCAGTGCCCGATCAGCAGAGCAGGTCAGCCTAAACTGGAGGAGAACCGCCATGACCATGAAGATGTTAACTCCCGCATTTGCCGTGCAGCGGGATACAGACCGCTGCATACGCTGCAGAGTATGTGTAAATCAATGCGCCAATGAGGTCCACTATATGGACGAAGATGGCTGGATGTGGGTGGATGAAGATCGCTGTGTAGGATGCCAGCGTTGTGGGGTGCTGTGTCCCACTCATGCTTTAAGTATTACCGAATTTCCTATGCAGTTTCGCAGCAACCGTTACTGGACACCCTCCCACATCCGGGAAATCTATGCCCAGGCCCAAACCGGAGGGGTATTACTTACCGGGATGGGTAATCCCCGGTTATATCGCAGCTTCTTCGATCACCTGTTGCTTAATGCCAGTCAGGTGACCAATCCTTCCATTGATCCTTTGCGGGAGCCTATGGAATTAACCACTTATCTGGGCAATAAAGACATGGATAAGCCGGATCAGGAAAAACCCCAATTAAGGTTAAAGGTGCCGGTAATGTTCGCTGCTATGTCCTATGGTGCAGTTAGTCTTAATGTTCAAAAGTCACTGGCCATGGCTGCCCGGGAAATGGGAACTATGTGGAATACAGGCGAAGGTGGGCTGCACGCCGATTTGCGGGAATACTCTCCCAACACCATAGTGCAGGTGGCTTCAGGGAGATTTGGAGTAAATCCTGATTATTTGCAGGCAGCCGCTGCGGTAGAGATAAAAATTGGTCAGGGAGCCAAGCCCGGTATAGGGGGACACTTACCGGGAGAAAAGGTAACCCCGGACGTAGCACAAACCCGTATGATACCAACCTGGTCCGATGCCATCTCCCCGGCTCCCCACCACGACATTTATTCTATTGAGGACCTGGCTCAGCTGGTAGAGACACTCAAGGTAGCCACCGGCTATACCAAACCCATCGCGGTCAAGGTAGCAGCCGTGCATAATATAGCAGCCATTGCCTCTGGTATCGTCAGGGCGGGAGCAGACATAGTGGTTATTGACGGATTTCGAGGAGCTACCGGAGCAGCACCACTGCGTATCCGTGATAACACCGGGATTCCTATTGAAGTAGCCCTGGCTCAGGTTCACCAGCGTTTGCTGGATGAGGGTATTCGCCAGCGGGCTTCTCTGGTAGTCTCCGGAGGCATCCGCAGCAGTGCCGATGTAATCAAGGCCATTATCCTGGGAGCAGATGCCGTTTATATCGGTACCGCAGCTTTGATTGCTCTGGGATGTCATATGTGCCAGTGCTGCTTTACCGGTCGCTGCAACTGGGGCATAGCTACTACCGATCCCCACTTAAGCAAGCGCTTAAATCCACATCTGGGTGCGGAAATGGCCGCTAATCTGCTCCGTGCCTGGGAGCATGAGATCAAAGAAATGATGGGCGGTATGGGAATAAACTCGGTAGACAGCCTGCGGGGCAACCGCCTTATGCTCCGGGGAATAGGCTTGGAACGGCATGAACTGGAACTGCTGGGCGTTCTGGCTGCCGGAGAATAGGGGGGATCACCATGAAAGTAGTAAGTTCAGCTGAATACTGTCTGGGCTGCGGTTTATGTCGAATTCACTGTGCCGCTGGACATGATGGTTATAATGGCAGCATATTGAAAGCGTATAAAAGAGGGACTCCCCGACCCCGGGCAGATTTGATAGTAGATCAGGATCAGTCCTGGCTTAATACCTGCCAGCACTGCCCGGATGCTCCCTGTGTAAATGGCTGTATTACCGGAGCTTTGCAGAGGGATGAACGAGGAGTAGTTTATATAGAAGAAGAGATCTGTGTTTCTTGCTATACCTGCATAATGGTCTGTCCTTACGGACATATTCTTCCTGGGGAGCAGGCAGTGCTCAAGTGTGACCTGTGCCGGGATCGTTCGGGGCAGCCTGCCTGTGTTGCAGCTTGCCCAAATGGGGCTTTGCGGCTGGTTAATGAGGGGGAGATAGCATGAAGTATGTAATAATCGGCAATGGGATCGCCGCCGCAGGAGCGGTGGAAGGTATTCGCAGCCGGGATAGGAATGGAGCCATTGCGGTCATAGACGGTGAACAGCGAGGTTCATACAGCCGGCCTTTAATTACCTATTACCTGGCTGGAAAGAGAAAAGCAGAACAGATGCGCTATCGCTCCCCGGCCTTTTTTCATCAACACGGGGTAACCGTAATTCCTGATCGGGCTGTGAAAATTGATAATCAAGCCAGGCAGGTGATACTGCAATCCGGACAGGCGGTAGAGTATGATCGATTGCTGCTGGCTAACGGGGCTAGTCCAATTATTCCGGAGATTCCCGGAATAGCCCTGGGTGACTGGGTAAAGACCCTCTATACCTGGCAGGATGCAGAACAGTTAGACCTGCTGGTAACCCCCGGCCACAAGGCAGTAGTAATGGGAAGCGGTCTGATTGGGCTTAAGGCGGCTGAAGCTTTGTGCCAGCGGGGCATGAAGGTAACCGTTGTTGAAAAACAATCCCAGATCTTGCCCCGCTTGCTGAGCAGAACCAGTGCTGATCTGGTAAGCAACCACCTGCAGGATAGAGGAATGGAAATAATAACCGGCCAGGAGGTTACCAGGATCAATGAGTATCATCAAGTTGAACTTGATAATGACAGGAGAATAGAAGCCCAGCTGGTTATTGTTGCCATTGGCACCAAGCCAAATCTTTCTTTGGCTGCAGCTTGCGGGTTAGCGGTGGATCGAGGTATTTTGGTTGACAGTTACCTGCGTACTTCAGATACCAATATATATGCAGCAGGAGATGTCATCGAAACCACCGATATTTTAACCGGCTTTCCGTCTGTTATGGCTCTCTTGCCATTAGCCCACCAAGAGGGTTTAATAGCGGGGCAGAATATGGCCGGCGCTGCTTGTTCCTATCCCGGAGGCCTATTTATAAATTCGGTCAACCTGCTGGGTATGAATATTATAGCAGCCGGAAGTCCGCAGATCCCCGGCCAGACTTGGCTATGGCAGCAACGGGAACAGTATTTGGAGTTGGTTACCGAATGCGGTCGTCTGGTACGCTATATAGCCTTAAATATGCCTCAAATAACCGGACCTTTAATCAGCTTAATCGAACAGCAACTGAAGTTTCCGGAATCATTTTGGCAGGAGTTTGCCAGTCAGCCAGGTTTGAACCGACTGCCCAAGCTATACTGGGAAGCGCTTAAGGAGGTGCAGGAAAATGACGGTTGTAGATGCGGGGCAATATGATCAGGCTTCTCTGTTAGAAACCCTGGAAAAGATCAGCGATCCGGAAATAGAAGTTGTGCAAGTTAACGGCCAGCGTTATCTGGGATGTGGCTGGAAGAATCGCAAGAAGTTAATTCTTCGGGGAACTGCCGGAAATAACCTGGGAGCCTTTGCTGATGGTCCTCATATTCTTCTTTATGGAAACGGACAAGAAGGGGTAGGCAACACCATGAGCGAGGGGTTGATTGTGGTCCATGGTCGGGTAGGAGATATTGCCGGTTACGGAATGCGCGGCGGCGAGTTGTATATCCGGGATAATGCCGGTTACCGGCTGGGGATACACATGAAAGCCTATATACAAAAACAACCGGTGATTGTAGTGGGAGGCCGGGCAGGAGCCTTTGCTGGAGAATATATGGCAGGAGGAACCATAATAATTTTGGGAATGACTGATGACAGCTGGCCGCTGGTGGGATCCTGGTGTGGTACCGGCATGTATGGCGGAGCCATTTACCTGCGGGGAGAAGTGCCGTATCAAAATCTGGCCCCGAATACTACTTGCCAGGTTTTGCAGGAAGAAAAAGAGCTGGAACCTATCCGACCGTATCTGCAGCGCTATGCCGATTACTTTAATTATGATATCGGGGAAATACTAAGCCAGCCCTTTACCCGGGTAACCCCGGTAAACCAGCGTCTCTATAAGCACATGTATACCGGCTTTGTAAGTTAGTGGTTATGAAAGGGCAAACTACCGGCACCGATAGAAGACTCACGATGATATGCAAAGAATTAGTTTATATGTCATTGCTGTGAAAATGACTTCATAATGTGTCATTGCGAGGAGCGCAGCGACGAAGCAATCTCAAACCGGGATTGCAGGTATTTGAATGAGATCGCCACGGCACTTGGTGCCTCGCGATGACATAGTGTAGGCTTGGTTCAAGAAGCTATCACGCGTGTCATTGCGAGGAGCGCAGCGACGAAGCAATCTCAAACCGGGATTGCAGGTATTTGAATGAGATCGCCACGGCACTTGGTGCCTCGCGATGACATGGCACAGGCTTGGTTCAAAGAAGCTATCACGCGTGTCATTGCGAGGAGAGCAGCGACGAAGCAATCTCTATGCCGCTCTGCGCTAACCACGGCTTAGCAGTTGTTAGCCAGGATGCAGGAGTATTAGCCGGCTCGCTCCAAGA